>JAEEGL013294328.1_pt1 | contig 41730 bp, 27 predicted proteins | sample 9134231 | NCBI WGS metagenome assembly JAEEGL01 (sample SAMN16246548, study PRJNA631951) | gut metagenome | biome: gut microbiome; feature: rumen; material: fiber-attached | host: Bos | place: Iran: Karaj | collected 2018-10
AGCTCCGCGATGAGGGAATCCAGCACCCTTCCGCGGTTGTCCCACCAGTCGACGGTCCAGATCCTCCGGACCTTCCAGCCGAGGCGGGTCAGCACCGACATCTGGGAGAGCTCCCTGTCGCGGGTGTTCCCGGCGTCGCGGTAGTTCTGCCCGTCGAGGAGTATGCCCATGAGGTAGCGCTCCGGGTTCACGGGATCGATGACGCCGATGTCCACGCGGAAATCGGAGCGTCCGACGCCCAGGACACAGTGATAGCGGTGCTTCCTCAGCTCCTCCGCGATGTTGCCTGCGATGCCTGCGTCTCCTGCCTCCCCGGCTTCCTCACCGCCGGCCCCGGAGAGCTCCCGGCCCTCCGCGTACCACAGGAAATCGCGGAATGCCTTAAGCCCGTCGGGAGAGGTTTCCGTCACCTCGATGTCGGAGCCCCTCAGGCTGGAGTAGATGATCATCGAGACCTTGGAGCGGGAGAAGGCGACGTTCAGCCGCTTGCCTCCGCCCTGCTGGTTGATGGGGCCGAAATTCATCGAGATCCGCCCCTTGCTGTCGGGTCCGTAGCCGATGGAAAAGAGGATCACGTCGCGCTCGTCGCCCTGGACGTTCTCCAGGTTCTTGACGAAGAGCGGCTCCTCGCCGGACGAAGCCCAGACGTCGAGCGCGGGATTCGCGGCAAACCGCTCCGCGAGCAGATCCTCGATCACCGCCTGCTGTTTGATGTTGAACGCGACGATGCCGACGGACTGATCCCTCAGCTCCGGGTCGGCGAAGCGCCGCTCGACCTCGCGGACAACTGCCTCCGCCTCGCCGCGGTTTACGCCGTTTCCGTACTCGCTGTTCACATAGACCATGGAGACCCGGCGCTCCCTGTCGTTGGCCGACGGGAAGGTGACCATGGCATTCTGATAAAACTCGCGGTTGCTGAAGGCGATCAGGCTCTCGTGGGTGCTCCGGTAGTGCCACTTGAGGTACTGGGAAGGAATACCCAGCGCCAGCGTGTCGTCGAGGATGCTGTCCAGGTCGTCGAGTGCCAGGTCCTCCGCCTGGGGACCCGTCCCCAGGAAGAAGGTGGTCGGAGGCATCTGGCGGGGATCGCCGACGATGACCGCACTCCTCGCCCTCGCCAGCGCGCCGATGGCGCGGGAGGTCGGGATCTGTGAGGCCTCGTCGAAGATCACCACGTCGAAGAGCCGGTTGTCCCGCTCCAGGTACTGGGCGACCGAGTTGGGGCTCATCAGCATGCACGGGACAAGTTTTTTAAGGATGTGCGGGATGCGGGCAAAGAGCTGCCGGATCGACATGCCTCTTGCGCCGCTGGCGATGGCCTTTCTTAAGAGCGCCACCTCCACTCCGATGCCCGGGGACTCCAGGCCCGTGGGCACCCTGGAGGCAAGAAGGCTTACCGCCTCGTCCCTTGTAAGGCGCAGCACCAGATCATCCAGTGCCTTGAACTGTTCCACGGTCTCGTCAAAACTCGCCCCGGAGAACGAGGAGAGCACCGGATCCGAGGCGATCGCGTGCTCGATAAGCGCGAAGGAGAGACCCTTCCTCACGGCCGAGGCGATCCGCTCCGGAACCATTCCGTGCTCGAAGGCCTCCACCGCGGGCTTAAGCCCGGCGGCACAGCAGTCCTGCCTCGCCTTGTTGTACAGCACCCAGTCCTTGAGCGGCCCGAGGTTGTCGATGAGATAGCGGGCAAAAGCCGTCTCCGACTGTATCCATCCCCCGGCGGCGGGATCGGGCTCCGCGCACTCGGTCGCCGCGTAGAACGCGAGACGGCTCTGCTCCTCCCTCCGCCACGCTGCCTGGTATCTCTGCCAGGCCTGTCCCGTGCCCGCCGCGTTTCCCGCGGCGAGGGCATCGAAACCGCCCGGGAAGGCCGACGCGCTGTTCCTTATCTCCTCCGCCTGCTTCAGCGCCTGCCGGTAGAGGCCGTACTCGGGGTAGGCCTCGACGATGGCCCGCGAATAGGGCGCCAGGGCGGCGAAGGCGGCGCGGTAATTGTCCCTCTCGATCTGGAAGCGCTCGACCTCGGCGAGTGCCGCGGGGATGTCAGAGGCTTCCAGCGTCGCGGGCTCCCAGCCGGCGGCGTCCACCGCATCGGTTTCCCGGCCGGAGGCGGCGGCATAGCCGTCCTCCGTGGCGCCGCTTCCCTCCTGTATCCCGAAGGGGAAGCCCGAACCTGCAGGGCCAGCCGCTGCGCCGCTCCGCACGGCGTCGCGCACCGCCGCGATCGCGGCAGTTTTGCCGAAAAACTTCTTCTGTGCCAGGGCGAGCTCCTCGCGGAAGGCGTCCATGTCCAGCTCGAGGAACTCCGGGGTCCACCGGGAAAGAACCGCCTGCTCCTTCGCGGCAAAGCTGCTGTCCAGGGCGTACCATTTCTCCAGCTCCGCGCGGTTTGCCCCGAGAAGCGGGGCGTACTCGGCGGCGTCCGCGGACGACCTGAACCAGAGCTCCGCGTTCTCCTCCGCGCGCTCATAGTCCTCCCTCGAGGTCAGCTCCGGAATGCCGACAGCCGCGGAGAGCTGCCTTCCGGCATCCTCCAGGGCGGCGAGCGCGTCGCAGTATCCGGACGCCTGCCCGCGCAGGTTGAGCCTCAGCTCGGCGGGATACCAGGTCAGGCCGACGCGCTGCATCGGGCTCTCCGGGATGCCCCGGAGTCCCTTCCCCGTCGCGAGCAGCATTCCGATCAGTGCGGGATGCGACGCGATCTGGTCTTCGGTGAGCGCAGCGGCTTCCTTCGGGTCAAAACTGATCCTCTCGAGGACGCCTCTCACCTCCTCGTAGCGGTCCACCATCTCCCTCACGCTTAAACCGGAGGGCTGCTTCCGGTGAAGATGTTCCTTGTATTCGTCCAGCTCCGAAGCCGTCCTTCCGAGGCGCTCAAGACTCTCCTCGTAGCCCTCGGGGAAGGCGTTCTTCGGCGCGGAGAGAGCCTTCTCCAGCTGGGTGAGCACCTGCTTCCTGCTCGCCTTGTCCGAGTGCAGCTCAAGGCAGAAGGGATCCAGGCCGAGGGCCGTGAGGCGCTTCTCGACCACGGTCAGGGCCGCGCGCTTCTCCGCGACGAAGAGCACGTTCTTCCCCTGCGCCATGAGCGCGGCGATCATGCCGGTGATGGTCTGGGATTTGCCGGTGCCGGGCGGGCCGTGCAGCACGAAGGTATCGCCCTTCGCCGCCCTCTCGACGGCGGAGAGCTGGCTCTCGTCCACAGTGATGGGGATAAGCAGGCGGTCGTCCTTCTCCTCCGTTTCCCCCGCGGGATTCCTGAGGGTCACGCCGTCCGCGTTCGCGACGCCGATGACCACGGGGTTATCCGTCCCGGGAACGAGGTTCTCCCTTCCGAAATCCACATATCCCTTGATCAGGCTCCGCACGACATCGCTTCCCCTTAGGAAGGCCTCGTGGCCGTGGATGTCGTTCCAGAGGGCGAACTGGGAGAAGCGGAAATTGCCGATGACGCAGGTCTCGCAGACGTCCCATCCGTCCATGACAAAGACCGCCCCGCGCACGGCGGAGAGCACCGCGCGGACATCTACCCCGTGCTCGTCCGAGGGGAGGGGATCAATTCCCGGCACCTCGATCCCGACATCCTGCCGGATCAGCTCCAGGAGAGTGGAATTAAACCTCGGCTCCTCGTCGCGCATACGGAGCGCGTAGCCCTGGTTCGCCGGTTTTCTCACGATCTCTATGGGGATAAGGATGAGCGGCGCGTAGATGGACGGCGACACGGAGGCTCCCGCGTTTTCCCCGCTTCCGGGCAGGGCGGCGGAAGGCATATCCTCCGGGACGGCCCGGGCATCCTCCGGAAGTCCGGCAGGCTCCGCAGGATTCTCCGGAAGCTCCCGGTCCTCCATCTCGAGGGTTACCTCATGGAGATCCGCCGCGGGACCGGTGTGTCCCGTATTCGGGCCGGCCAGTCCCGCACCTTTTGCACCGGTTCTGGCGGTCACGTTCTTCCGCACCGGGCGCCAGCTGCTCTCCCTGGTCCAGGTGTAGCGCAGTGCGCCGACGGCAAGGTAGAGGCTGCTTACGCCGTTCTCCTGCCGGAAGTCCCTGGCTGCGCGGTAGATCGAGGTGAGCTCCTTTGCGAGCCTGGTCTCATCGAGGAAGCTGTAAAGCCTGTGGCTCCTGTACTCGGAGGTGATGCGGTCACCCACGGAAGCGGGCCAGCGCACGCTCTCATAAAGGCTGGAGGTTCCTTCCGGAAGAACCGCCCATTCGGGTGCGGAGAGGATGCGGAACTCCTCGCCGTCGGCGAGGGCGTCCTCCAGGCCCTCGGCGTGAGCCGACATCAGCGGAAGGGCCATGCCGTTCTTCGGCAGGTTGAGGAGCATGTTGCGGCGGGTCAGGTCGAGAAGCTTGCTCTCCCAGAGATCCTGCTTCGACTGGATGCGTTCCTGTCCCTCTGTCCCCTCCCGGGAAGGGACGTCCGTGAGGACGATGTCCTTAAGCTGCGGCGGTCCGGAGAGCGCGGCGCGGGCGGCCCGGATGCCGTCCTCCTGCACCCGGATCTCATAGCCGCTCTCCCCGCGCACCCTGGAATCCATGGGCCTCACGCCGGAGATCCTCGCGCGGCGGACATCGATAAGGGAGACAAAGTTGTCCCCGGAGAGATTGCCGTCGTCCGGTCCGTACTCGGCCGCCCCGAATTCCGCGGTGCTTCCGAGGCACATGGCGGTGCACTCCACGAAGGAGAGCTCCTCCGCGCCCGGGGATAGTTTTGCCATGATCTCCCCGTGGCTGATGACGCCGATATCGTCAAAACAGCGGTCCGTCAGCCACACGCCGGCGAACACGTGCTCCCGGATGAAATAGAGGACGGGGTGAAGCCCCATTGCCTCGAGGACGGCGGCATAGAGGAGCGTTAAATCCATGCAGTTGCCGAGGTGCTGCTCCGTGACGACCTCGGGGGTGCGGACTCTCTGGCCGGCTTCCCAGAGCCCTGCAGGCGCAGGCGCGTAGACGATCTTCCGCGCGCGGATGGCCTCGAAGGCCGCCGCAGCGAGCTCGCGCACGCGGTTCGGATCGCCGGACTGATAGCCGTCGACGGAGGGCGAGCGGTCCCAGGAGGCGAGGATATCTGCCGCTTCCCGGACAAGCTGGGGAACGACAGGGTGATTGGGCATGATGAAGGCAGGAAGATAGGCGATATAGTCCGGGCCCGGCTGCTGGTCGTAGGCGAGAATGCGGATTCCTGCGCGCACCGTGTCCTTCTCCCCGATGAGGAGCGGGCTGTTCGTTTCCTCCCCGGACTCCTCACCCTCCTCCCCGGGGGAGACGAGCCGGATGGTAAGCTGGGTCTTCTCGGACTCCGTGAGTTTTGCCAGGGCGGAGCTGCGCACGGCGAGTACCGGGTCGGTGAGCGCGACGGGCTTGCTGGCGGGGATGTCCGGAAGCACCTCCTCATAGTCCTCGAAAATCGGGGAGGAGGAGGTGATCTTCAGCTTCACGCCCGCGGCGGGATCCGGCCCCGGGTTGCGGATCTGCAGCCCCCGGACGGGGGAGAGGTCATTAATGTAGAGCGCGTAATTAAAAACTTCCGACACGCCCGCAGTGAGACTTAGCCTGTTATCGCTCATAAAGTGCACCCTTAAAGCTCTGATACAGCACAGTTCCGCTAATCCGGCACTTCCGGGGACGCTCCCGCTCCAGCCTCGGCAGCAGCGGCACATAGGCGGGCAAAACACGCCCGCCAAGTGCCGGCGCCTCGCCAGGCCCCGGAAGTATCCGGATCAGCGGAGCTGCGCTTCATAATCCTTACCGATCAGTTTATTACCCGATGACCTGAATGTCTTTGGGATATTTATTGAGGACGTCGCAGCCGTCCGCGGTGACCTGAACGAGGTCCTCTATGCGGACGCCCAGGACTGCCCTGTTGTAGATGCCGGGCTCGATGGAGAAAACGTTCGATACCTCGGTGAGATTGTCGTTCGCCGCGGAGACGTCGCCGTAATCGTGATCCTCGATCCCGATGAAGTGCCCGAGCCTGTGGGTGAAATCAGGGCCGTAGCCTCCCTCCGCGATGATATCCCTCGCCGTTTTGTCAATCTCTGAGAGGCGAACTCCGGGCTTAACCGCCCTCTCCGCCTTCTCGTTCGCCTCGCGCACCAGCTCGTAGACGCGCCTCGCCTCCCCCTCTGGCTCCCTCCTGTAGAAGAAGGTCCGGGTCATGTCGGAGCAGTAGTCGCGATAGCGGCAGCCCACGTCGAAGAGCACTGCATCGCCCTCCTTAAGCACGGTGTCGTCGGGCTCGTGGTGCGGATCCGCGGAATTGATCCCGAAGGCTACGATGGGCGGGAAGGAATACGTATTGCCGCTGTCGGCGCCGAGGGAACGGTAAATCTCCCCGCACTGCGCCGCCACCTCCTTCTCGGTGACGCCCGCCCGGATGAGGCCGCGGAACTTCTCCATCGCGCGGTCGTTGATGCGCGAGCTCTCCCGCATATACTCGGACTCCGTCTCATCCTTTAAGGCCCTCGCGCCGTCCACGGCGAAGGAGGAGTTCAGGATGCGCGGCGAGATTCCGGCGTCGTAGAGCGGGATGAGGAAGCGGGCCGCAAGAGTTTTATCCACGCCGAGCGGTTCGCCGCTGTCCACGAACTGCGCAAGCAGCGCCGTGACGTCGGTGGTGTCGGTAACAGCGACCTTGCGCACGCCGATCTCCTCGTCAAAACGGAAAAGGTCGTTTAAGAGGAGCACAGGCTCCTTCCCCCCGGCGATGACAAGCCCGAGGAACCGCTCGCCGGGATGAATCCAGCGGCCGGTGAGATAAAAGATGGCCACGGGATCGCTGATCAGCATCTGATGAGCTCCGGCCGGGGCGAGTTTTGACAAAACTTTGAACAGGCGTTCCTTGTTCAGCATGGGGCAGGTTATTTCCTTTCTTCCTGTGCGGTTTCTCTGGATTTCTGCGGACTGCGGCGCGCTTCCGGCGCTTTTGCCGGGTTCTTACCGCAGGAGGCCGAGCACCGAGGTTCCGATGGTGCCTTCCGGCATTTCGATGCCGAAGTTCTCCGCGACGGTGGCACCGACGGCGGCGAAGCTGTCCGCTTCCGGCAGTATCACATTTCCCTTGAGCGCGGGCGACCAGGCGATGAAGGGCACCTTCTCCCTGGTGTGGTCTGTCCCCTTGTAGGTGGGGTCGTTGCCGTGGTCCGCGGTGATGATGACGAGGTCGCGGTCCGTCAGGACAGGAAGGAGCTCCGCAAGTTTTTCGTCGAAGCGCTCAATTTCCTCCCCGTAGCCTATGGGGTCCCTGCGGTGTCCCCACTTCGCGTCGAAATCCACGAGGTTGGTGAACACCACCCCCGTGAAATCCCCGTTTCTGGGCTCCGCCTCCGGGTCGTTCCTCTCCAGGCTCGGCCCGCCCTTCGCCAGGGCGATGGTCTGCTCCATCCCGTGGACGCTGGACTCGGAGTGGTTGTTCTCGGTGATTCCGGCGCCGTTGAAGATGTCATTGATCTTGCCCACGGAAATCACGTCAAGGCCGGCTGCCTTCATGGCGTCCAGCACGGTGGGGCCGGTGGGCGAGAGCGCGTAGTCCCTGCGGTTGGCGGTTCGCGTGAACTCCCCGGGGTGCTTCCCGGTGTAAGGCCTCGCGATGATCCTTCCGACCCGCCACTCCGGCTTCATGGTCAGCTCCCTCGCGGCGCCGCAGATCCTGTAGAGCTCGTCGAGCCCCATGGTCTCCTCATTTCCGCAGATCTGCATGACCGAGTCGGCCGAGGTGTAGACGATGAGCTCGCGGTTATTGATCTCCCGCTCCGCAAGCTCGTCGAGAATCGCGGTGCCGCTGGCGGCCTTGTTGCCGATGACATGCCGCCCGCTTATGCGCTCGAGCTCGGCGATGAGCTCCGGCGGGAAGCCTGTCTCCGTGAAGGTGATGAAGGGCTGCTTCGTCTCAATGCCCATCATCTCCCAGTGGCCGGTCATGGTGTCCTTGCCGTTCGACTTCTCGCGCATCGCCATGACGCACCCGTCAAAACTTGCGGCAGGCGGCGTGGTGACGATGGGCTTCAGGTTGGCGAGGCCGAGTTTTGCCAGGGTGGGGATGCGGAAGACGTCCCGGAGATCCGGGGACGGAGTTCCTTCCGCGGCGGCTTCTTCATCCAGGGTCCCCGCGCTGCCCGCTGCCGCGGCACCTGCGCGCTCTGCCAGCATCCGCTCCGCGATGTGCCCGAGGGTATCGGCTCCGGCGTCGTCAAAGCGGTCCGCATCGGGCATCTCGCCGATGCCCATGGAATCGATGACGATGACAAATATTCTCTGAAAACGGTATGACATCCGGCTCCTCCGTCCCCGGGCAGCGCCCCGGCACAACAAAACGGTTCCCTCCTCCGCGCGTGGTTTCATCCCGCGCGTTGCCGCGGCTTAATCCGCCTGCTCCGTGGCCTTCACCAGCTTCACGATGCGGCTCGTCCCAAGCCTTGAAGCGCCGAGGGAGATAAAGCGCTCCGCGTCCTCGATGCTGCTGATTCCGCCCGCCGCCTTGATCCGGACGCCGGGACCCACATGCTTCGCGAAGAGCGCGACGTCGGCGAAGGTCGCTCCGGCGGTGGAGAATCCGGTCGAGGTCTTGATGAAATCTGCCCCTGACTCGGTGACGATCCCGCACATGCGGATCTTCTCCTCATCGTTTAAGAGACAGGTCTCGATAATGACCTTAAGGATCTTTCCGGGGCAGGCGGCCCTTACCTCCCGGATCTCGTTCAGCACATACTCATCATTGCCCGCCTTGAGCTGGCCGATGTTGATCACCATGTCGATCTCGTCCGCGCCGTCGGCAACCGCGTCCCTGGTCTCGAAGACCTTTGCCATCGTGGTGTGGTTTCCGTTGGGGAAGCCGATCACGGTGCAGACCGGGACTGCCTTTCCTCTTCCGCTCTCCTCCTCCGCGCGCATATACTCCGCCGCCTGGCGGACATAGCACGGAGGGATGCAGATGGACGCGGTATGATACTTCATCGCGTCGTCGCAGATCCCCTTAATCTGTTCCCAGGTGCTCTCCTGTTTTAAGAGAGTGTGGTCGCACATTCCAAGAATTTCCTGTATCGTCATTTCCTGTTCCTCCTGTGCGGCACCGGCCGCACTTAACGCCGGGGCACGGTTCCCCGTTTCCTGCTCCCTGTGTGCCGGGAGCCGGTTCCCGGCCCTTTAGTCTCTGTTCCAGCTGTCCCGGAGGAATCCGGCGACGCGGTCCAGCGCCTCCTCGGACTGGAAGCCCGCAAAGCCGTGGTTTGCCCCGGCGAGCTTGATCATCGTGACATCCTTTCCCAGCTCCTTCATGCGCCTGTACAGCCGGCAGCTCTGGTTGAACGGGACAAGCATGTCGCTTCCGCCGTGCATGATGAGCATGGGCGGCGTCGGAACCTCTGCCCTGAGATAGTTCATCACGACGGTCTTTTCTGCCCTCTCCGGGTTTTCCAGAACAGGCACGCCGCCGATCAGCAGTCCCTCCGGGCTGTCCGCGCGGGTGTGATCAATATTGCTGGGCCAGTAATTCATCTGCGCGATCTCCGTGGGACCGTACCAGTCCACGATGGAGCGGATCCGCGGGAATCCCCTGAGTCCCTCCGGCACCAGCTCCCTGTCCCCGGTGATTCCCACGAGCAGGGAGGTGTGGCCGCCGCTGGAGTCTCCCCAGACCGACACCCGGTCCAGGTCAAAACCGAACTCCTCCGCACGGGAGCAGATATAGGCCGCACCGGTTTTGACATCCTCCACCTGGGCGGGGAAAGGCGCGGCCGCGCTGGGCCTGTACTCGACCGACGCTACGGCGAAGCCTCTCTCCGCCATGCGCGTCAGCAGCCGGAGACTCGCGAACATCTCCTGCTTCATCCAGGCAGATCCCTGGATATGAATGATCAGCGGGACGTTCCTTAGCGGCCCGCCCTCCGCCATGGGCCGGTACAGCTCAATGTGGAGGGGGTACCCGTCCTTTACCGCGTACTCTATCTCCGGGACCAGGTTCACGCTGTACCCGCAGGTATCCTCCCAGTGCACGACTTCGACGCCCTCCGGCAGTTCGTCGGTCTCGGGAAACTCCGACGGGAGGACGTTAAGCGGCGGGATCAGTTTTCGCTCTTCCATAGTTCTACCTCTCCATGAGTCAAAGCCCGCTCATGCGGGTCTGCCTGTATCTGTTTCCGGAAAAAGGTGCCGGAGAACCGTCCCCCGGACCCTATACCTGGTACGGAGGCTCGGCCCTTAATTCTTTCTCCAGCGCGCGGCACTTCTCCAGGGCTTCGCCGTCTCCCTCCGCGAGAAGAACGATTCCGCCCTCCATGCCGTCGACACCGCCGGATGCGAGGAGTTTCGCCCCTGCTCCGGTGAGGTCGCGGATCGCGTCCAGCTCGGTGTAGATCTCACCTGGCGTCGGATAAAACTTAAGCCCGGCCGTGTCCGGGTCGTTGGTCTGTACTGCCAGCTCGCCCAGCGGGCATTCTACCCGCTTCTCCAGCCCGACGGGATGGATGAGCTTCACCTGCCTTCCGACGGAGGCCTGGACCGCGGGCATGATCGTGCCGAGCTGCGGGTTCCCGATAAGGATTCCCGCCTGGCGGTCGCGGAGGTTCACGGCATTTGCTCCCTTGAAGATGATGTCCCCGGCGCCCATTTCCGGCGCGACGTCGTAGATGGTCTTCCCCGTGATGCGCTCGCCCCCGGAGATGACGACGTCCTCGGCCTGCTGGCGGACCTCGCCCTTATACAGGCCTCCGCGGATGATTCCGCGGTAGAAGCCCCGGCGGTCAAAACCGGTGCCGTCCGGGTTCCTTGCAAGGCCCAGGGCGCTCAGCAGCTCCTCCGCAAGATAGCTGTTGGTCGTCCCGGTGATAATGACAACGGTGTGCTCCGCCGCGGCCTCCCGGATATCCTCACGGGAAGCGAGGCCTCTGGCGATGAGCCGCTTGCCGGCGGCCACGGAAAACTGCAGCTGTATTCTCTTCATGATGTCTGTTCCCTCCTGCTTTGCTGTAGTGCCGTCCTTACGGCTGGTGCCTGCCTGATGAATGCCAAGGTGCCGGCGGGCTTCGCCGTCAAAGCGCGTACCACCCGGAGAAATCCGCACACTCTTCAATAACCCGGACAAAACTCAGGAGCCCTTCCCGGTCCTCCTCACTGAACCGGTTGTACAGAGGGCTGTCGATGTCCAGTACCGCGACGATTCCCGGCCTGCCGGCCTCCCCGTTCCCTGCGGCGGAATGCACCGGCAGCACGATCTCCGAATTGGAGGCGCTGTCGCAGGCGATGTGCCCCGGGAACTTGTGCACGTCCGGCACCAGCTGTATCTCGTCCTTTGCGGCCGCTGTGCCGCAGACTCCCCTTCCCTCCGCAATGCGGATGCATGCGGTTTTTCCCTGGAACGGGCCAAGCACCAGGCTTCCGTCGCGGGGATCCCGCAGATAGAATCCGACCCAGTTGAGGTCCGGGAGCGCTTCATTAAGAAGAGCTGATGCGTTTGCGAGCACCGGCAGCCACAGAGGCTCACTCTCCGCGAGAGAGCGGATCTGTTCCGCCATCAGAGTATAATCCGGCATGACTCGTTTCCTCCTTCTCCGGTCACTGCTGATCCCGCACCTTGCCGCGCTGCAGCGGCTGCGGAAAAAGCCGGGCAGTCTGCGGCCGGCTCCCCTGGTCACCGTCCGCGAGCACGGTCATCGGCATCCAGCGGAGGAAGTCCCCGGACGCCAGGCTGTAGCGGATCCCGTGAAACTCCCCCTGTATGCTGTCATGAAACCGCGATTCCCCGTGGCAGTGGGCGTAGATCACCTGCTCCGCGCCGTACTCCTCCGCCATGCGGGTGAAACCGCTCTCCTTCTCGAGGATATTGGTAGGCGGATAGTGAAGCAGCATGATGAATTTCTGAAAACCGTCCCGCCTTGCAGCCTCAAACGATTCCCTGAGCCGCTCCAGTTCCCTTTCCACCAGCTTCTTCGCGTGCATCTCGGCCTTCTCGTCCCAGTCGATGATCCGCCCGCGCGAATCCAGCCAGAACGGTCCCTCGAAGGTGAAGCCCTTGGTGCCGACCAGGGCGTAATCCCTGTAGCTGTAATAATTATTCTGCAAAAACTCCAGCTCTCCGGCAAACTTACGGTTTAAGCTCTCCGTCTTCTTCGCGTCCCAGAACATGTCGTGGTTTCCGCGAAGGAGGATCTTCCTTCCGGGAAGCGCCGTGATGTACCCGAAATCCTGCGCGCACTCCTCCAGGTTCCGTCCCCAGCTGTGGTCGCCGAGGAGGAGAAGAGTGTCCGAGGGGCTGACAAGTTTTGCGCAGTTCTTCCGGAACTTCTCCTCGTGCTTCTTCCAGGCCCGGTCCGTCAGCTGTGCTCTTGCCTTCAGCTCGGCCTGAAAATGCAGATGAAGATCTCCGATGGCGTAGAGGCTCATTTTGCTCCGTTTCCTTTGCCCTGGGGAAGCCATGCTGCGGGGCTCCCGTATTTTGCATACAGCTCAAGTTTACCACATACCGCCGGAACTTCTCCGGAATGTCAAAGGCGGCTCCTGAGGGAGCCGCCCCGTGCGATTGCCGCAGCTTAAACCAGCTTCTTAAACAGCGCCGTGAACAGTTCGTCGCGGTTGATCCAGTAGACCCTCCGCATCACCTCTCCCTCCGGTCCCGGCTCATAGCTGTTGTCATAGGTGGGAAGCTCCGTCGGAATAATCTCATCCTTCATGTAGCGCCCGCCGTCGTTTAAGAGCCAGCCGATTGTGGTGACGTCCCAGATCACGCGGGTCCAGGCTGTGCCGGAGGCGTAGCTCTCCGCCTCCTCGATGGTGTTGCGGGCGAGGTAGTCCGCGAGCGGGTTCTTATCCACCAGCCAGTGCTCCAGCTCGTAGCGGTCCGTGACGAAGCGGTCCACGCAGCCCGCGCAGGGAAGCTGCACCACAGGAGCGCCGGATCCGAACAGAACCCGTCCGGCCGCGATGTCCTGGGAGAGGTTGAACTCCTTCATCGGCGGCATATACGGCGCGTTCCCGCCGAGCAGGATCAGCACCACCTTGTCCTTCATGGAGGGGTTCATGAGAAACGCGGAGGCCACGTTGGTGAATGCTCCGATGGCCGCGATATAGAGCGGGTTTTCCGCGGAGTATCCGTCCGCAAGCTCCGCAAGGAAGTGCGCGGCGGGGGAGTCCACCGGCGTCTTCTCGTCGGGGAGGTACTCCTTCGAGCCGCGGTAAGTTTTCGCTGTAAGCTCCTCCCTGCCCGCGAGCTTAAGGAGCTTGATGATCTCGTCGTAGCTCTTCTCCATACCGTCCGCGGGGCCGGTGCTCTTCGCGTTGAAGTACGGCGCCGCCGTGAATCCGAGGACATTGATCCTCTCCGGTGAGCGCAGCATGAAGGAGATGGCAAACTGGTCATCAATCTCGTTGTAGGTGTCGGTATCCAGCACCATGTCGATGACGCGGTCCGGCACCTGGAGGTTTCGAATCTGTTCTTCTCTTGTCATGTCGGGCTCCTCAGAAAATCTTCTTGTCCGCGTTGCACTCGCGGATAACCTCGATCTCCTCCTCGTCGTACGGCGTGAAGTCGCTGTGGAAGATATCGTGCATCCAGAGTCTCGTGTCGATGTCGGGAAGCTTCTTGATGAACTCCCAGACAAAGTTGAACTGCGCCTTGCCGTTGACGAAGCCGAAGAAATAGCTTCCGATCTTCTCCTTCTTCCAGAGCGGAAGGTGGGTCTGGATGATGCTGCGGTAAGGGCGGTGCATCCACTCGGTGTTGATCAACGGGCGCCCGTACTCCTTAAGCACCTTGATGTACATCCTTGCGTGAGCGTAGTCTCCGTAGAAATGGAAGGTGATGATGTCGGAGAGCTCGATGGCCTCCTTCTCCACATCGGCGTAGATATGGGGATCCTTCAGCCATCCGTAGGGGTGGTCGGCGCCGGCGCCCCAGACGTCGGAGGTCAGGGGCTGCTTCACATCCTCGTCGCGGAGCCATCCGAAGACCTTCTTCATCATCGGAAGGGACTTGTCATCGCGCTGGGAGTTGCCGATCTCATTCCAGACGTTCCAGATGATGATGCGGTCGTCCTGTCCGTAAACCTGTGCCATCTCGCGCACATAGGCCTCGACTGTGGGCTCCATGTCCGGCTCGTCAATGATGTCGTAGCCCACCATGTCGCCGAGCTGGGTGTCATCGTCAAAGGGCGTCACGGAGCTTCCTCCGAAATAGCCGGGTTCGGGCTCGGGCTGAGGGCCGAGCACGGGATCCTTGTACTTGGACTTCGGCACGCAGCAGTCGCCGAAGAGCACGGGCATCATGGTCATGTGATAGGAATCCAGGAGAGCAAGGAACTGCTCCAGATTCTTCATGTAGCTGTCGTGCTGCACCCTCCAGAGATAGAAGGGAAGGAACACGCGGACGCTGTTGAATCCGTGCGCCGCCGCAAGCGCGATCTCCTTCGCCGCCTCGCGGAACGCGTTCTCGTGGTCGTACTCCTGCAGCATCCAGATAACCCCTTCCATCGCCCCGCTGGGGATGAAATTGAACCCGGAAATCCACGGACGGGCTTTGTACCATGCCCAGATTTCTTCCTCTGTCCAACGCTGTCTCATAACTTATAACCTCCTGTTGTCGATACTGGTGCCGCCGGACCGGTTTTCAGCCCGCAGAACTGCGCAGTTTCCGGCCGGGCAATTCATTCCATCCAATTATATCCCAGACTGTGCTACACTGAAAACCGTTCCAAAGTTGAGGAGGTGCCGGGGGACGGTTCTCCGGCGGGTATTCCGAAAACCTGCCAAAGAACAGTCCCCCGGCTTCACAGGTCCCTGCGCATAAGGAGGTTCGCCATGACAACAGGTTCCGACAGCACTGCAAAAATCAGGGTCCAGCTGGACCGCATCAGAGGAGAGATCGATCCCAAGATCTTCGGCCATTTCACCGAGCACGCCTTCGGCAACATCTACGGCGGCATCTATGATCCCGGAAACCCTTTATCCGATGAAACCGGACTCAGGAAAGACGTCCTTGCGCTCCTTAAGCAGGTGAACGTCCCGCTTCTGCGCTACCCCGGCGGCAACTTCGTCTCCAACTATCACTGGGAGGACGGCATAGGCCCGAAGGAGAACCGCAGAAGGATGTTTGAATATGCCTGGCTCACGGAGGACAGCAACCAGTTCGGCACGGCGGATTTCATCCGGGAGTGCCGCGCGGTCGGCGCCGAGCCCTACATCTGCGTCAACATGGGAAGCGGTACGGCCGAGGAAGCGATGCACTGGGTCGAGTACTGCAACGGCACGGGCAACACCTACTACGCCAACCTTCGCAGAAGCCACGGCTATGAGGAGCCCTTCAACGTGAAATACTGGGGGCTCGGCAACGAGATGTACGGCGACTGGCAGATGGAGAAGCTGAACGCGCAGGATTACGCGAAGAAAGCGCTGGAGTTCGCCAAGGCCATGAAGTGGGTCGACCCCTCCATCCACCTCGTCATCTGCGGCCTGCAGGACGACTGCGACTGGAACATGGAGGCGGTGAAGAAGCTCTTCGGCCTCGCGGACTACATCTCCGCCCATCACTACGCGGTTGGCTGGGGTCCCTTCGAGAGGGACAACTATCTCCAGAATCTGTATATTCCGCAGTACATGGAAAAACTCAACGAGATGGTCAAGGCGAGCATCATCGTCGCTCTGAACGATACGAACGACAGGATCAAGGTTGCCTGGGACGAGTGGAATCTCTTCGGCTGGCTTGTGGAAGGTGTTAACGACGATACGAGCTACGACCTGCACGACGCGGTGATCACCGCGCTGATCCTCAATTTCTTCATGAAGAACTGCGACAGCATAGGCATCGGCAACTACTCCACCTTCGTGAACATCAACGGCGCGGTGCGCGTGACAAAGGACGGCGTGGTGCTCCGGCCGCAGTTCTATGTGTTCGATCTTCTCGCGAACAACTACGGCTCCAGGCTTGCGGACACGGACGTCCTCTGCGGAAGCTACGAGGTCACTCCTCCGGTCTACACCCTCGGCCGCAAGGGCCCCGGCGTGGACTCCCTGGTTTCCCGGGCAGCCGGCACCCCGACCGCATCCGTGCCCTTCATCGACGCCGTCACCACCCTGGACGAAGAGGGGAATATCTACCTTTCGCTGGTCAACAAGCACGCAGAGAATGATATCGACGTGGATCTGGCTTTCTACGGCGACGAGATTCCCGCAGGCGAAGCGGAAGTGTTCACCATCTATGCCGATGACCTCAAGGCCTGCAACATCGAGGGGCAGCCCGCGGAAGTCTGCTGCAGAGCGGCGGGCACCATCGCTGCAGGCGCCTCTATGAAGTTCACGGCGAAGAAGCACTCCGTAAACCTCATCAAAATGAAGAAAGCCTGAGGTGCCAGGGGACGGTTTCCCGGCACCTTTACGCCGGAGGTGCCAGGGGACGGTTCCCCGGCACCTTTACGCCGGAAACTCTTTTTCGAGGATCCGGGCGATCTTCTCACTGTGCACAATGTAGCTTCCGTGATCCTCGCCGGGCAGGATCTGAAGACGCGCCCCGGGGATCATGGAAGCGATGTGCCTCGTCTCCTTCTCCTTTATCAGGTCCCCGCTGCCCGCCAGGACGAGTGTTCTGGCCCGGATGGAGGAGAGCTCCTCATCGCTGATGTCCGGCTCGTACATCATGAGCCTGGTCTTCGGATCCCTTCTCCTAAGATAATCGATGGTCATGGCGGCGCGGAGGAAAATACTGACGCCCGCCGGGGAGACATTCGCGCCGCTTACCGCAAGATCCGTGATCCGCGGGCATTTCGCTGCAGCGATAAGGCCGATGATCCCGCCGTCGGAGAAGCCGTAAAGCGCCGCGTTTCCAAGGTCAAGCTCCTCCAGAAACGCGATGATGTCCTCCGCCATATCCCGGTAGTGCAGTTCCCCGCAGGGCGTACTCTGCCCGTGTCCCCGGGAATCGACCGCATAGCAGGCAAACCTGTCCTTCAGTACCTCCACCGCCTCATCAAAGATCGTGTGGTCCTCGCCGTTGCCGTGGATCAGGACGAGAGGCCTTCCCTCACCGGTCTTCTCATAGAACAGGCGCACCCCGTTGACTTCCGCAAACATCGTGGTCTTCCCCTCTCTTTTTCCCTGCCGGGTCCTAAGATGCGCGACCCCTCAGCGCACCTTTTAAAATCCGGCTGCTCAAAGCGCTTTCCCCGCCTCAGGGCTGTCCTTAAGGCAGAACTGAACCTGATTTCTCCTTGCGTCGTATCCGCAGGCGATGTATCTTCCCTTCTCCGGGTCGCCGCTAATGCAGTCCCCGGCATTTTTCCTCAGCCAGACATTTCCGGTGAAGAGGTTCTCCCACCGCGTAAATCGGAAGGGATAGTCCGCAAGCTTCTTCCAGATCTCCGCCCCGGGAGTCCCGGCATTCTGAAGCGTCCGGATGAAGTCCTCCAGCGGCATAACGGACCGGAGGCTGGTATTGAAATAGAGGTCTATGGTCTTCTCCCCGCCGTAATCGCGGATAAAATCATTGACCATAGGCTCCACAAAGTCCGTGTTCTCCCCACGGAACAGGTTGAAGACGCAGGGAAGGTTTTCCCCGCTGAAGGTCCAGGGGTTCGCCTCTTTTATCAGTTCCATGAATCGGGAGAGCTCCTCCGGGTCGTCTTTCCTGAGCCTTAGGGCCTCCAGCTCATAGACCGCAAGTTTCCAGCGGTTCTTCGAGAGCATCTTCGGATTCATCTTCTGCGTGAGGCAGTAAAGATCCCGCCCCTCAAGGCTGACCGTCGCCCGCGCCTTGGACATTCCCTCGAAGAAGAGGGTATTATTCCTCTGCACGGGCTCAAACTCGCGGATGACGAAGCGGTGAGCCTTCACATCCAGGCGGTCGATAATGAATCGGATTTGCGTGCCAGGTTCCAGCTTCACGCCGTCCGTCTCCACGAAATACTCGTTCTTCCTGTGATGATAGGGCGCCATAAAGACACTCTGCGGGATAAGGACATATCCTTCGCCGCTGTCCTTAGGGGCACTGCCGTCCGGTGCGGACGGGGCGGTTCTCCCCCTGAACCAGATCCCGGAAGACCGGAAGCATTCGGCCAGGGGAACGTCGCGGTCGGGAAAACCGCAGCGGGAGAGGAAGAAATCGAAATAGATGTTCGCCCGCAGCGCCGTGTTGCAGTAGAGGTAAAACTTGTCCTCGAAAGAACCGCGGTCCATGGTCACGTCCCTCAGGAATCCGCGAAGCGACGGCTTGTCCCCCAGGTCTCCGTAGTTCACCTTCTCCGAGCGCCAGCACATGTAATGATTGCACTGGATCCCGCGCAGAAGCTCCACCCTCTCGCGGTTGTCCGGAAGGCTGTCCAGGCACCTTATCACCTCAAGTCCGATGTCCGAGGCGATCACCTGGGACACGGGGATGAACGGCGTATTCTTCAGCGTATCCAGGCTCTCCTCGTCCGCAAAGGCACTTCGGCTGACCTTCCTCAGCGCGCTGATAAAGCTCTCCAGCACGCTGTTGTTGAGTTTTTTCATCTCCGTCGGAATGAATTCCGAGTAATCCAGCCACACCTGGGGATCGAAGAACTCGTCGACCATCGCCGCAGTGATCTTGAAATGGATGTAAACATTGGATTTCTCGCGGGAATTTCTGCGGTAGTACTTTTCCAGCTCCATCCGGACCGTATCGTTCATTCGGAAGACCCTGAGCTTCTTCCCGCCGGTGTTGAAGGACACCGCTTCCACATATATCCTGTCGCGGAAACTGATGATCCTGCCCACCATCCGGTACGGGTCGAAGAGGCGCTTCACCATGAGCACGTCGCTGCGCTGGTTCGGGGAGTTTCTGTAAATCAGTCCAAGGAGCACATTCACCGGGACCGCACTTCTTAAGAAGCTGTTCATGTAGACGGCGACCATCTCCTCGGCCGTGCAGCACCTGGAGAGGATCGACAGGTACCCGGCTGCGCCGTCGTCCGGCACGCTGACCTTAAACACGGTCTCCGTCTCGTTGAAGCGGAAGTAATTCCACTCGCCGAGCGCCTCGAGGAAACTCTTTGCCTTTTCCGGGCAGTCCTCGATGATCCGGGAAGTCACCCTCTGCTCCAGCCCGTCGAGGGTCCTTATGTCGATCGTCTCCGGCAGGCTCCCGCCGAACTTCGCGGACGGAACTCCTTCCCTGTCGATTTCGAGCCCGCGCAGCGTGTAATAGACCCTGAAAAAGTCCAGTTCCGTGCGGTTTAATCCTGCCCTGGGCGGCTTTCCCTCCGCACCGGCGGCCAGAGCCGCCTGGCCGTTGTCCGGCTTTCCCTCTCCGCCGGCAGCTTCACTGACCAGGCGCCACCAGTAATCCAACTTCTGAAGGCTCTCTCCGTCCCGCATGATCAGGCTGTCAGCGACCCGCAGGCCGTCGACCAGCTCCTCGGCGGAAATCTCCCGGGGATATTCCCCGATAACCTTCGCGACAAATTCCTCCGGCGTGGTCCCGATCGAGTCAAAACTCACCCCGGGAAACACCCTCTCCGCATGCCGGAAATAGCGGTAGCTGCGGCGGCGGACGAGTTCCCGGAAGAACGTGTCGGCCTCTTCTTTGTGGTTCTTGCCGATGATCGTGGAATAGAGATTGAAGCGGATCGCCATCCGGATCACCATGGGATCGTTCGCGCGCCACTCAAACCGCTTGATGTAGGAAAGGAAGCGGACCGCGGTTTTCCCGCGCGCGGTCTCGTCGAGGGCGTTGATGAGAAGGCAGATCCTGTCGATAAACGCGTTGCAGCTGTCGTTGTCGGCGATAAGAAATCCAACGTTGCCGAAGATCTCCTTCTCCAGCTCGTCATCTTCCAGCACCAGGACAGAGAAGCACAGGTCCGCAAGAGTTTCCACCTTCCGCAGAAGCTCCACATAGGCGCTGTCCTGCCGCGCTGCCGCTGCGCCGCCCTGTATCCGCTGTCTTGCTTCATTCAGTACTTTCCTTAAGCGGAACGGCTCCTCGCCGCCAAACCCGGAGAACAGCCTCCTCACTTCGGAAAGAAGCAGGCTGCGGGCGCTTTCGGCCCCCGTCTCCGCGAAGGACGCGTAGCGGTGGTACACATGGGAAGCGAGTCCGATATTAATCCCGGCAAGCCCGCGGAAATACTCTCCGGCAAGCGCTTCGCTCTCCGAAACGGTTTCGAACTGGAAAGCTGCCTTGGCCAGGCAGCGCAGGATTCCCTCCGTCTTCGCGGTTTTGTCCATATCCCGCGGCCTGCCGGGGGCATCCGGTCCCCCCGCCCCGCCGGCGCACTCCAGCACCTGGGTTTTATAGACGTTTTCCAGCAGTTTTACATATTTGTCGACAAGACTGTTCATATCAGTACCTGACAGAGGCAAAACCCGCGAATGCGTTTTTGCCGAATGCGGTGCGTCAGCGGAGCACCTCCAGCGCTTCGTCTATCCCATGCATCATCGCGTAGCTCTGGAAGTAGTCCTGGAACTCGTTGGTCTTGAACCTGTAGATGCCGTCTGCGTTTTCCAGAAGCCCCATCTTGCAGCAGAGTTCCAGGAACTGCATGGAGTCCGGCTGGTTGAAACCGAACAGGCCCTTTACCTTGCCCACGGTGACCAGGGCGTCGCTGGTGAAAAACTCGCCCTCCTCGAACAGCATGGCCAGAGCGGCGAGGATGTATCGCATCGCCTCGAAGCTTCTGGGGTCGTCCGCGTCCTTCTGCTCCGTCTCCTCGCGGCGGAAGAGCAGATCGATGTACCGGGCGACGGAATTCTTCGGGATAGCGTGCTCCTCCTCCACCACCTTGAGGAAGTAATAGAGCATCAGGGGAGTTTTCAGGTTGAACACAGGTTTTACCTGCGTCTCCCCGTTCTCCTCCCTGTCGATCTCCTCCTTCAGCAGGGCCAGTACCTCCTCGTCGCGGCAGTTGCCGGAGAAGTAGGTCCGCTTGTCGTCATAGCTTAAGTCGTGGAGATAACAGCGGGTGATGCCCCCGGCCGGATCCAGCTGCAGGTTCCTGTCCGAGCGGTCCGTAACGAATACGCGGATCCCGCAGTCGTCGATGAGGCCCTTCAGCTCCTCCCGGAGGAGGTTCGCGACCTCCTTGTTTCCGATCTCGTTCCAGCCGTCAAGGAGCAGTATCGCGCTGCCGTCCTTCAGGATCTGCATCGCCACGTCCTCGCTGTACTTGAGACGGCTCTCAATCTCATAAAGAATGGGGGTTTTGCCGGGCTGGAGGCTCTTTAACTCGATCAGAACCGGGATAAACCGCTGCCCGTGCTCGCGGATGCTCTTCTTTGCGAAGAGGTACTCCAGCCGCCTTAAGGCGGTAGTTTTGCCGGTTCCCGCCTCGCCGAGGAACAAGGTCACCGCGTTCCCCTTATCCGCGAGGAATCCCTCGATATTCTTCTTCTCCTCACCGTCGCTGCTGATGTCCCAGAAGGTGTCCAGGTAGTCAAAGCCGGCGTCGCAGAATTCGCGGTAGCTCTTCTCGATCGCCTGAACGTAGCGGGAGGCGTCATAGGAGCTCTTTAAGTCCATCTCCCTTCTGTGCTCGTAGACCTCGCGCAGCTGTTCGTCATAGTTTCCGCACAGCTCGAGCTCGACCATGAGCATGGAACTGATGGCCTCCTCGGTCTGCTTTCTTGTGAATCCCGAGAGGTTTTTATCCTCCATGAAATGGGCGATGATGGTGTTGCGGACGTTGTAGCTTTTTAGGAAGTGGTACTTCCGGTCCATCATCAGAAGCCCCGACTGGGCGTTGTTCTTATAGCGGGTTTCCAGAGCGCTGTCGGAAGAAAGGGCAGTCAGATTGTCGTTAACGCCAAAGAGGCAGAAGGCCTGTTTCAGGAGATGGACCATGGTCCATTTCGTCGGAGCGCTGTTCTCATGCGGCAGCTGCTGCAGCTTGCCCGGCGTCGTCAGGCGCAGCACGCTTCCCATCCTGCCCAGGAACTGCTCCGGATCGACAAAACTCTTCAGGTGAGACTTGGCCCTGACCACTCCGGCCTCGGCGATATTCTCCAGGACGATCCCCGCGTCGTCGTTATAGATGTCATGAATATACTCCAGGTAGACGTCGAGGCGGTCGATGGCCTTGTCGATCCCCTCCTCCGGGAAGAATTCCTCGGTGTACATCCTGATCCATACCCTGGTATCCGCACTGATCATCGCTGTTTCCTCCTTGAAAGCGGCAGTTGTATCGACAGTATTATAGTCTAACGGAAGCTGTCTGAAAAAGAGCCGGGATTGTTTCCGGATTCCATATGGTATAGTGGAGAAACCAGGGGGGCTTATTATGATAAGACATGATCTCGCCATACGGTTTATTGAACAGATCCGAAAATATACCGACTACAACGTTAACATCATGGACGAGAATGGCGTAATCATCGCCAGCTGCAGTGAGGAGCGCGTGGGCCAGTATCATGAGGTGGCGCACAATCTCCTCCTTTCCGGGGAAAGCATCTCGGCCACAACAGATTCCTCCGACTTTGCCCACGTCCTTCCCGGCATCAACATGGTCATCGAAACCGGAGGAAAAAGAGAGGGCGTCGTCGGACTCACCGGAAATCCCGATGAGGTGAGACCGGTCGCCCTGGTCGTCAAGATGTCCATCGAGGCGATGCTCCGCTATGAGCAGCAGCAGGAGGAGGCACGCTTAAGGCAGAACCGCAAGGAGCGCTTTCTCTATTTCCTGACCCAGGTCGAACATGCAAAGCCTGAGGAGCTGCGGCAGATGGCAGATGCACTGGACTACCCGGAGGAAAAGACCCGAATCCCGATTCTGGCCTACACGAAGGATATCCCGCCGGAAACCGCACTGCAGATCCTGCGCGGGGGTTCAGGCCACACCTCATTTGATATCAGTTATGTCCTGGATCCCCAGCATTTCGTCGTCTTTAAGTCTTTTGACGAGAAGGATGAACGACTCCTGTCCGACTGCAAGTATCTCGTCGGAGAATACCTGAATCCTCTTCTGCGCTGGCTGAATGATAACGGCAGAAAAATAACTTTCTTTGTCGGAAGCTTTCAGGACCGCTATCCCCGATACTACTTCTCCTTCCAGCACTGCAAATGGCTGGAAAGGAACATGCGGCAGGCAGATACCGCGCTCTTCTTCTACGACTATGTGGGCAGCTATCTCCAGGACCTCGTGCCCATGCGTGACATGCAGCAGATTTTCCGCTTCCTGGAAAAGCAGCTCCCGGAGAAAAAGAAGAGGAGCTACATGGAGATGCTCGAAGTGCTCCTGCAGACAAATTTCAATTTCTCCAGGGCAGCCGAGCGCCTCTACCTTCATAAAAACACTCTCGTATACCGGTACAACAACATGAAAGGCTTCTTCGGGATGGACCCCATGATCTCCTCATCTGACCGGGCATTTCTGGGTTCCTTCCTCAGCTATCTGAAACGCAGCAATTAAGATGCGGTGCTGCCCGGCAGAGCCTTTCGCTGAAATTTGTGTTGTCAACACAAGTTTTATATCCGGTTTTGTCTGAATTCCCGATCCCCCGGAACACCGCCTCCTATATGATGAGATCGTAAACAAAAATGGAGCCGCAGCCCGGACAGATTTCCGACCGGTGCAGGAGCCTGTCCGGCTTCCGGTTCCGCTTATTCCTGAAGGGGGAAAGTAATTATGACTGGTTTACCGTTAATCCTGGTCTTCATTGCGGCCATCGTTGTGATGATCATAATGATTTCCAAATTCAAGATCCATCCTTTCGTCTCCATTATGCTGATCTCGCTGGTTCTCGGCATTATCGCGGGCATTCCGCTGGTGGATAAAACTCTTGAGGACGGCACAAAGGTGACCGGCCTGGCAGGTGTCATCGGCTCCGGCTTCTCCGGCACCTTCTCCAGCATCGGTATCGTCATCATCCTCGGCGCGCTGATCGGCAGCATCCTGGAAGTGACCGGCGCAGCATTGAAGCTGGCGGACATGGTCATCCGCCTGGTCGGCCAGAACAATCCCGTCCTGGCAATGGAACTCATGGGCTGGGTCGTCTCCATCCCGGTTTTCTGTGACTCGGGCTTCGTTATCCTGAACCCCATCCGCAAAGCGCTGGTGCAGCGCACGAAGGAGTCCTCCGTCGCCATGACCGTCGGCCTCGCCTCCGGCCTCTACATCTCCCACGTGTTCATCCCGCCCACACCCGGCCCTATCGCCGCGGCGAACACCCTGGGTATCGGCAGCAACCTGCTCCTTGTCATGGGCATGGGCGTCCTCTGCTCCCTCTTCCCTCTGGCTGCCGGCTTCTTCTACGGCAAGCTGATCGGAAAGAAGGTCAAGGCGGACGACGAGGCGGATCGCAGCGAGACCGTAAAAACCTACGAGCAGCTGGTGGCCGAGTACGGCAAGCTTCCCAGCGGCTTCTCCTCACTTGCTCCCATCATCGTTCCCATCATCCTGATGGCGCTGTCCTCCGTGGTCACCATGGCAAAGGCCTCCGGCGGGCTCGTGAGTTTTATCAATTTCCTCGGCACACCCATCATCGCCCTCTCGGTCGGCACCGTCTTCGCTGTCATCCAGCTGAAAGGCGCAGGCAAGATGCAGGACTTCTACAAGATCTGCAACGACACCCTGATGACCGTCGGCCCGATTCTCTTTGTCACCGCCGCGGGCGGCGTGCTCGGCAAGGTCATCTCCAGCTCCGACATGGTAAACTATATCTCCCAGCACGCAACGGTACTCTCCGCGATGGGCATCTTCTTCCCGTTCCTGCTCTCCGCGATACTTAAGTCCGCTCAGGGCTCCTCCACCGTGGCGCTGACCACAACGGCGGGAATCGTTGCCCCTCTGCTCCCGGTGCTCGGCTTCACCTCCCCCGTGCAGATCACCCTCGTGTGCATGGCGATCGGCGCGGGCGCGATGACCGTCTCCCATGCCAATGACTCCTATTTCTGGGTAGTCACCAATTTCGGCGCAATGTCCCCGGAACGCGGTTACAAAACTCAGACCATGAACACGCTGGTCATGGGTACCGCGGCCATCGTGGAAATTGCACTGTTAAGCCTGATTTTCCACTAAGACAAAGCGGAGCGCGGGTTGTCCGTCCAGGGCGGAATAATCCGCGCTTCACAAACAGCACAAACTGATATGAGGAGAATCCCGATGAAATTACTGTTTGCTTCTGATTCCTTTAAGGGCAGCCTCTCCAGCGAGAAGACCGTCGAGCTGCTCACCCGCGCAGCCAGGGAGGTGTTCGGTGAATGCGAAACCTCCGGAGTTCCCGTCGCCGATGGCGGCGAGGGAACCGTGGACGCGGTCATCGCCGCGGAAAACGGAAAGAAAATCTCTGTTCCCGTACACGGCCCGCTGATGGAGGAAACCGCGGCGGAGTACGGCGTCTTCGGCGGGGACAAGGCCGTCATCGAGATGGCTGCCGCCTCGGGACTCCCGATGGTTCCCGAAGACCTGAGGAATCCGATGAACACCACGACGTTCGGCACCGGCGAGCTCATCCTGGATGCGCTTCGCCGCGGCTACCGGGATCTTTCCGTCGCCATCGGCGGCTCCGCCACCAACGACGGGGGCATGGGCTGCGCGAGAGCGCTCGGTGTGCGCTTCCTCGATGCGGAAGGCAATGAGCTCGAGGGCTTCGGCAGGGATCTCTCCCGGGTGGCATCTATTGACCTCTCCGGCCTGGATGAGCGGATCCGCGAGGCAAAGATTACCGTCATGTGTGACGTGACGAACCCTCTCTGCGGAAAGGACGGCGCGACATACACTTTCGGGAAGCAGAAGGGCGCCACCCCGGAAATACAGGCAGTTCTCGAAGAAGGGATGTGCAATTACCGCGATGTGATCAGGCGCACCTTCGGGGTTGACTGCGACCGGATCACCGGTGCCGGTGCGGCGGGCGGCCTCGGGGCGGCACTGAAGGTCTTCTTCGGCGGAGAGATGAAGTCCGGCATTGATACGGTGCTCGACCTCATCCACTTCGACGAGAGGCTTGAGGACGTTGACCTCGTGGTCACCGGCGAGGGCCGCACGGACTGGCAGAGCTGCTTCGGCAAGGTCATGCAGGGCGTGGGCATCCGCGCGGAGAAGAAGGGGATTCCGGTGCTCGGCTTATCCGGCTCTCTCGGTAAGGGAGCCATGGATATCTGCCGCTGCGGCGTCTCCTCCCTGATGACGACCGTCAACGCGCCGATGCCGCTGTCGGAAGCCCTGGAACGCGCCGAGGAGCTCTATTACGAAGGCGCGGTGCGCATGTTCCGGTTTGTGGAGACAGGAAGGAAAATGCGCTGATCAGCACCTTAACGCATAGACGGAGGTGCGTGCGGAAATCAGCACGCATCCCTTCTCCCTGTACACGAGCACATTGGCGGGGCGAGCCGGAAGCCGGAGACATTCTGCTTCCGGCTCTCCGGGTTTCCGGATATAAAGGTTGGCATCGGGAATATACTCTGTACCGTTGTCCTCTCTGGCATAGCCATACTCCCCCCGCTCATAAACAATGACCGGATTTTCCATGGCAAAGCTCTCCCCGTGCTCCGCCCTTACCTCTGCGCGCACAATGCATTTGTTGTACTCGTCGACCAGGAAAACCTGCTGTCCCGGAATGAGAGGAGTCAACGCGGTAGAGCGGGATATATTCGGATGGTGAGCGATCCCGGTTGCTCCGTCCGGCGCGATGTAGCATTCCGTTTCCTCCTGGCGGAAGGAATCCATCATGTCGCCGCTGTCTCTCCACTGGTTTTCCGGGAAATAAAGAACCTCCGGACGGGCATCCTTCACTTTCCGGACGGGCAGTACGGTTATGCTGCTTTCGTACGCGTCCGGGCGCATCGCATAAACACGCACTCCACGGTCAAAGTGATAATACATGTAGTAGCAGCTGCCATCCTCGGGCATTCTCGGCGCAAGATCGTCTTCCTCCGGATTATTCTCATGAATCCCGTTGACGACGGAATGCGGAACCGGCTTGTATTCGGAAACCACAATCAGGTTGTCCTCCCGGTCGCAGATTAAGGAGAGCGGCCGGAAAGGAAGCACCGTAAAGAGCCCGAACACACCGGTTTCGTGATCCAGCTTATAGATTCTCCCAAGCCGGCTGTCGCAGATATACACATTATGGCGGCTGTCCTCGCACATGCCGTCCGCGCTGTCGAGGCCGGAGAGAATCTCGGTAAATCTTGTGTTTTCTCCCGGAAATTCTGCTCCCCGAATCTCACTTCCCGTCGAGAGACGCGCCAGCTGCCAGAACGGAACCGACTTGCCTGTATTCATATCGCGGTACAGGTTCGTGATGGTATATTTCATCTGCGTATAATTATGGCAGTTGTAGAAGTCAATATTCCTGCAGTTCCAGGCTCTGACTGCTTCCGGGTAGGGATTATCCACCCAGATTACGCGGAAGAAATAGGCGTTGCCGAAAACCAGGTCATGGCAGCCGGTGAGCTCATAGGGCTGGCACCAGCTTCCTTCCGCCACTTCCTCCTCGGTCTGCATGCCCAGGAACTTCCATCCGCTGACATTCCGCATAAGGAGCTCGTGGCGCCTGTGATGCTCCAGCGAGACCTGATACATCACTCCCGGTACCGAGGTCTCGGAAATGAAGATGCCCGCCAGCGCATAGGTATCGGCCGACCAGATGTCCTTGAACACTCCGCCGCCGTTCTCCGTGATCCAGAGACTCCAGTACTGGACGTCCCAGGGACGCTCCGGGTCCGCATCTCCTGTCCTTCCCTGATTGTAAACAGGCACATCCTCCCGGTTCTTCGCAATCTGTCCGTGTCCGCCGACGAATTTCACGTCGTTCATATAGGAATCCTGCGACGCCATCCACCTGCAGCCGACGGCTCTCGGATTGCGGCACTTCGCGTCTATACCGATTCCGTTGATTATGTGGAACCCTCCCCTGCTCGTTTCGATCAGCGCTTTCGGAGAGCCAAGTCCGGCATATTCCGCAGCATTCTCCGGCAGCATAATCTGGGTGGAGACCGGATTAAGTCCGATAAATGACGTGCCGGGAGCAAGAATAACCGTATCTTTTACAAGGTAATACCCCTGGGGCAGATACACTGTTCTGCCGGACGAAGCCGCTGCACGGAGCGCCGCGGTATCATCCTTTTCCCCGTCCCCGGCCGCACCGAAATCTTTTATGCTGATCCATTCCGACATATCCGGAAGGAGGCGGATTTCCTCCCGGATTTCCGCAAGAGACTCTTCTTTCCCGCTGATCTCCTCAAAATCTGCTTCCCAGATTCTTTCCGGTTCGATATCGGACAGACCCGAGACATCTCCCACCGTCAGGGAACGGACCCGGTACGAAGGCGTTCCCGGTCCCGCGACAGCGTGGCTTCCGGAGTCCCCTGCAAGCAGCGTTCCGGGGGAATCAAAAACCAGCTGGTTTTCCAGATGTACCTGTGTGCAGCTGTTGTTCTCCCGGGAGATGGTGAAAACCGTGCCGCCGATATTCTCCATCACGCAGTCTTTCCAAAACAGCTTCTCCCAATATCCCGGCATCACCTTAAGTACCGCGGGAGACTCCGCGAAAGACACGCGGCTGAAGGTCAGGCCGCACTCCCTGGAGCAGACACAGGCCTCCCGCTGCCCCTCAAAATGCGAATTCACCAGGACAAACGGCCATCCCGGCGAGCATTTCGTCGTATAAATTCCGTATCTTCCGCCGAGGAATGTCAGATCCTCCATCTCGTTCCCGACGTCGAATATCCCCGCCTTCCCGCTGCCGATGTTGAAAACGCAGTGACTCACGAAGGAATGCTGCGCGAAGTGCGCGCGCATGACCACTGCGGCGGGATTGCCCTCCCGGATGGTAAAGTTGATATTGGAAACAGCGGAATAAAAGGTTCCGGGATTGGCATCACTGAACAGCAGCCCGTTGTGCCGGATATATCTCCGCTTCCATTCCGGATGCTCCTTAAGCGCTTCTTCGGAAACCGGCAGCGCACCCGTAAACCAGACCATGTAGTTGGCCTGTCCCTTGTCACCCTGCGGCTCTTCCTGATAACCGGGCGTATCCGCCTTCAGGATGATTTCGGGGCGGTGTTCCCCGGCTCCGATCAGCCGGACCGCCCTCGGTATCAGAATCGTTCTGGTTATGAAGTATCTGCCTTCGGGAAGAAAGACTATTCCGAAGTGATCCCTGGTCTTGATCTCATCAATCAGGCGCTGCAGCTCTTCCGTAATATCGATGAGGCCCTCTTCATCCCCGGAAAGCCCTGTCGGATCCAGAACAAGGGACTGGGGATCATCGGGGATCTCCCGGTATACCGATTTGCAGGAACTGAACCGAATCATTTTTCCTCCCTTCTCCACTTTTGGAACAAAAAGGCCGCGCAACCATGGGCTGCGCAGCCGATTGCGGATTTCTAAACGGATACTGTTCAGAGCTGATAGAAACCGACCTTCTTGTAGACCTTGCGGAGAGTCTTGTTGGCGATATAGGACGCCTTCTCCGCACCTTCCTTGTAGATATTCGCGAGATAAGCCTTATCCGCGATGAGGCGCTTTGCCTCCTCCCGGATGGGATTCAGCGTCTCTACGACCGCTTCGCCGACTGCAGGCTTGAATACGCCATATCCCTGGTTCTCGAACTCCTTCTCGATCTCCTCAAGGGACTTGCCCGTAATGGTGGAGTAGATCGACATCAGGTTCGCGACGCCGGGCTTGTTCACCTTGTCAAAGCGGACGCAGCCCTCGGTGTCGGAATCCGTGACGGCACGCTTGAATTTCTTCATGATCACGTCCGGCTCGTCCATCAGGAACACGCAGCCGTTCGGCTCGGATTTGGACATCTTCTGGCCGGGAGTCATCAGGCTGTAGATCCTTGCGCCGACCTTGGCGATATAGGGCTCCGGAACGCGGAATACTTCCCCGTAGATGTTGTTGAAGCGGATGGCCAGATCCCTGGTCAGCTCCACGTGCTGCTTCTGGTCCTCACCGACGGGGACATAGTGAGGCTGATAGAGCAGGATGTCCGCCGCCATCAGGGACGGATAGGTGAAAAGACCCGCGTTGATATTGTCCTTGTGCTTCTCGGACTTGTCCTTGAACTGCGTCATCCTGGAGAGCTCGCCGAACATGGTGTAGCAGTCGAGCACCCAGCCGAGCTGCGCGTGCGCTGGCACATGGGACTGCAGAAACAGCGTATTTTTCTCCGGATCAAGGCCGCAGGCGATGTAGAGCGCCAGCATCTCGACCGAGCGGCGCCTCAGCTCCTTCGGATCCTGCCGCACCGTGATGGTGTGCAGATCCGCCATGAAATAGTAGCAGTCAAAATCGTTGACCCGGTCCGCCCAGTTCTTTATGGCTCCGAGATAATTGCCCAGATGCAGGTCACCGCTCGGCTGAATGCCGGAGAGCATGATTTTCTTCTCTTCTTCCAACGTCAGGTCCTCCTTCACAGGCCTGCCGGCAGAGATCCGGCTGCCCGAGTTTTGCCCTGCGGTTTCACGCCCGGCAGGCCGGACATTTATCACCGCAGAGATTCCCCACTATTCTAACACGTTTCGCTCTCTCTTTCTGCCTGCAGTGCCGATTCCCTGCCGATTTCGCGGCGGAATTCCCTGCCGGCAGGCTCCCGGCGGAATTCTGCCTCACGATTTCCTTCCGGCAGCCCGGAGGAATACCCCGCCCCGGTCCCGGTCCAGGTCAGTACTCCGTCTCCGGGCGCTCGGTGATCCCGTAAGTATCCATAAATTCCCTGAGGTCATCCTCGCCCCTGATCAGCATAACGTCATGAAATGCCCCGCCGGACAGGTCCCTGAAGCCCGCGGTCATCTCCCCCGTGCAGATGCTCTTGCGCAGCACAGGTTTCTGCGCGGAAGGATCAAAGGACGCAGTTTCCGTTTTCTTCCTGCCAAACAGCATACAGATCCCCTCCTTATCTGGATTCCGGGAGTTTCCCCGTTATCTCTATTCTAGCAGAACGCGGCACTTCTGCGCACCGGAATGCCGGACAACGGCATCCCGCGCCTTATGCCTCCTCACGGAGGTAATCCGCGTACTCCGCCTCACTCACGAAGAGAACATATCTTCCTTCGACGAGTCCCATGTATCCGCTGGCCGTGTCATAACCCTTCATCATTGTATTCGTCATTTCGTCCCTCGCTTTCTGTATCCGGTGTCTGTGTTCCTGTTGTCTTAAGGATACTCAGGGAGGTGTCCCAAAAACTCCCCTCCCGAAGGCAAAACCGCTTCTCATGAGTTTTGGCTCATGCTATGCTGAAAGCAGCAGACGGAGGAAAGGCACGGTACTGCCGCACCGGGTGCCGCTTTCGGCAAAACCGCATTCGCGGTTTTGCCTCAGCGAGGTATAAGTTTGAAAATCCTGCCGATGCAGGATTTTCAAACCGCACCATCGGCGCTGCCGCACCGGGTGCCGCTTTCGGCAAAACCGCATTCGCGGTTTTGCCTCAGCGAGGTATAACAATGCGCGTAAAGGGAGACCACCAGAAACTGAAGATGCTTTATCTCGCGGATATTTTCGCCGCGGAGACCGACGACGAGCACCCGCTTACGCTCCCGCAGATCGCGGAGAAGCTGGACGAGTGCGGCGTAAACGCGGACAGGAAGACGCTCTACCAGGACTTTGAGGAGTTAAGGACCTACGGAATGGATATCCTGAGCGCGCGCGAGGGCAGCAAAACCCTGTACTGGCTCGGGGAGAGGGATTTCGAACTCTCGGAGCTGAAGCTTCTCGTGGACTCCGTCCAGTCGGCGAAATTCATCACCGACGGCAAGTCGAAGGAGCTCATCGGGAAGCTGGAAAAACTCACCAGCCGCCGCCTCGCGTCGAAGCTCTCGCGCCAGGTCGTGATGTCCGGGCGCGTAAAGACCATGAACGAGAGCATCTACTACAACGTGGACACGCTTCACCAGGCGATCGGCAGCAACGTGCAGATCCGCTTTCATTATTTTCAGTGGAACGTGAAGAAGGAGATGCAGCTGAGAAGAGACGGCGCCTGGTACCAGGTCAGTCCCTGGGCGCTTCTCTGGAATAACGAAAATTACTACCTTGTGGGATACGATGCCGGGGACGGGACGCCGGAAAACGAAGGAAAAATCAAGCACTACCGCGTCGACAAGATGCTGGAAATAACGGCGACGGACATTCCGAGGGAGGGGGAGGCGCAGTTCGCGTCCTTCGACCTCGCCCGCTACTCCAAGTCCCTTTTCGGCATGTTCGGCGGCGAGGAGACGAGGGTCACGCTGGAGGCCGACAGCGACATGGCCGGCACGCTGATCGACCGCTTCGGCAAGGACCTTATCATCATACAGACCGGCGAAAACAGCTTCCGGACCGCCGTGAACGTGGCGGTCAGCAGCCAGTTTTTCGGATGGGTCATGGGGCTCGGCGGCAAGGTGCGGATCACCGGTCCCGAAAGCGTGGTGGAAAGGATGCGGGAGGAAGTAAGGACAATCGCGGCGCAGTACCGGTGAACTCCGCGGCGGATTCTGTGCCGCGGGTTCTCTGCGGCATCCCGGCCATCGCGCGCCGCGTCCGCATGAAGCTCAGAGAATAAGCAGGACGACGGCCATGACCGCCGCGCCTCCGGCGAACCCGCCGGCGTGGGAGAGCATGTTGATGTGTTTTGACGAGAGGCCGTAGGCGAGATTCACCGCAAGCGTCGTCAGGATGCTGCGGAGCGAAAAGCCGTAGCCCGCAACGGCAAGGACGAGGCAGGCGCCGAGAAGGCCGAAAATACAGCCGGAGGCGCCGGCGGAGATCGAGTTTTTCCCGCTTCTCTTCTCCATGAGGAGGGTCAGCGCGTTGCCTGCGACGCCCGCGGCGAGATAGATGACGATATAGATCACGGGGCCGCAGACGTAGTCCACCGCGGGGCCGAGCACCGAGAGCGCGTACATGTTGAAGAGCAGATGGTAGATTCCGAAATGCAGGAACATCGACGTGAAGAGCCGGTAGTACTCGCCCTTCCGGACATACGGCCCGTAGAGCGCGCCGTACTTCAGCGCGACGGCCGTGCTCGTGCTTCCGCCGCTCCCCGTCTCCATGAGGAAAAGTGCGACATTCATGATGATCAGTACGGTTGTGACTTTGCTCGCGATAAAGCTCATCCGGATACCTCCCGGAGCCCCGGCCCCGCGGATGCCGGAAGGATTCCCGCGGAAAACCGGAAAACTCCTGTCTGACCGTTATCTTATCCCCTGAAATGCTATAATGACAATATGCGCGCGGAAGGCAGGCGGTGCGCCCGGGATTTGGGGCGGGCCGGAGGAGTTTTGCCTGAGCGGATAAAACTAACCGGTACCCCGCAAAGCTGAGCGGGAAGAAAGGAAGATAAAGGCGCCATGCAGGAAAGACTTCAGAACAAATGCGACCAGCTGATCCGGAATTACAGCCTCCTGAGGCCGGGCAACCGCTTTGAGTACGAAAGCCTGCTCGCCGCTGCCGCATCGATGTTCACCGCAGCGGACAGGACTGTCGACCCGGACAGGGTCAAAGAGTGCAAAAAACTGCTCAAAAAGAAGAAGGGGCTGTTCTCGAATTTCCGCGGGATCTCGGAAGTTGTCATACGCTGCAAGATGGCGCTCGCGCGCGACCCGGAGGAATACCTGGACAACGTGACGACGGTGTACAAGGATCTGAAGACCTTCTTCAGCGGCGAGCAGGTCGTCCTTGCCGCCATGGTGATCGTCGACTCCGTCTCTCCTTCCGAGTTCGAGTACATGAGCGAGAAAACGAAGGCGATCTACCATGAGATGCGCGGCGCCCACCCGCTTCTGACCACAGAGGACGACATGCCGTTCGCGGCGATCATGGCCGTCATGGGCAGCGATGCCAACTCCCTCTGCGCGAGCGCGGAGGAGATCTACTCCGACCTGAAGAAAAACCTGAAGACCTCCATGGAGAGCAGGCAGATGCTGAGCCACATCCTGTCCGTCTACGAGGGCGGCAATAAGGAGAAGTGCGACAAGATCTGCCGGCTCGCAAAGGAGCTGAAATCCTCGGGCCACAGGCTTGGCCGCGACAGATATATCGCCATCCTCGGCGTCCTTGCCGGGGCGAGGGTCAGCACGGACGAGCTCGCCCAGATGGTGGCCGAGGCCGACGACTACCTGAAGCAGTACAAGCCGTTCAAGGGTATTTTCGGTGTCAGCACCAGCATAAGGAGGATGTACGCCGTTCAGATGGTTGAGGCATCGCTCTCTCCCGAGCACTCTTCCAGCATCATCGGTGCCTCCGGTGCCGCTTCCATGATCAGCACCTCCATCGAGGTGACTATCATCACGCTGATCATCACCTACATCATCATCGCGACGGCGGCAAACAACGCCTCCAACAATACCAGCCACTGAATTCCCGGCAATTCCCGGGGGTAAAAAGCGTCCTCCGCTTTCGAAACGGAGGACGCTTTTTCGTGGGGACGGCCAGGTAAGCCAGGGGACGGTTCTCCGGCGAGAATTCTGACAATAAGCCAGGGGACGGTTCTGTGGCGAGTTTTCTGACAACTCGCCACAGAACCGTCCCCTGGTCAGTTTTCTGACAACTTGCCGGAGAACCGTCCCCTGGCACTCATCCTTTGACGCCGCCCAGGGTGATGCCCTTGATGAAATTCTTCTGGATGAACGGATAGACAATGACGATCGGCAGGATGCCGAGGATGGCCATCGCCATGCGGATGGAGACCGTGGGGATGGCGGAGAGCCCGACGTCCGCGTTGTGCAGGTTCGAGGAGTTCTGGGTCAGGAACTGGATGTTCTGGATCATGCGGTTAAGAAGGTTCTGTATCGTGTAGAGATGCGTCGCCTTCGTGAGGTAGATGTAGCCGTTCATCCAGTCGTTCCAGTACGCGATTCCCGCGAACAGGCCGATCGTCGCGACGATGGGCTTCGCCAGGGGCAGCGCCACCAGAAGGAAGGTCTGCCACTCGCCTGCGCCGTCGAGCTTGGCCGCTTCCATGATCTCCTCCGGGATCGACGAGGCAAAGTAGGACTTCATCAGCATGATGTAGAATCCGTTCGTCACCAGTCCCGGGATAAGGATTGCGAAGAAAGTGTTCTTGATGTTGAACACGTTCGTGTAGTTGATGTAGGTCGGCACCAGTCCGCCGTTGAAGAGCATGGTCAGCAGCACATAGAAGAGCAGCACGCCGCGCCCCGGAAGAGTTCTGACCGAAAGCGTGTAGGCGAACATCGTCGTGACCACCAAGGCCAGCACCACGCCCGTCGCTGTAAGAATCACAGACATGCCGTAGGCGTGAAGCACCATGTTGCCCGTCTTGAACACGTACTCGTAGGCATAGAGGCTGAACTCCTTCGGGAAGAAGGAGTAGCCGTCGCGGATTAACGCCCCGTCGTCCGTGATCGACGACATCAGAAGAAGGATCATCGGAAGCACGGCCAGAAGCGACAGGATGATCATGACAGTGTGTCCGATAAGCTGGAATATTTTGTCTTCTCTCGTCCTCATATCCCGCCTCCTCTAGAACAGCGCGCTCTCGGGATCCACCTTGCGCACAAGAAGGTTGGACCCCATCACCAGCAGGAATCCGACCAGGGACTGGTAGAAGCCGGCGGCCGCGGAAAGCGAGACGTCGCCCAGCTCGAGAAGTCCGCGGTACACGTAGGTGTCGATGGTGTTCGTGACCGAATACAGCGGGCCGGAGTTCATGGGAACCTGGTAGAACAGGCTGAAATCGGAGTAGAAGATGCGTCCGATCGCAAGCATCGTCATCAGGATTACCGTCGGCCTCAACAGGGGAAGGGTGATCATCGTGATCTGCTTCCACTTGCCCGCGCCGTCGATCGCAGCCGCTTCGTAATAGGTCCGGTCAAAACTGATGATGGTCGAGAGGTAGATGATACAGTTGTATCCGATTATCTTCCAGCAGTTGACGAAAACCAGGATAAAAGGCCAGTACCTCTTCTCGGAATACCACTGTACGATGTCCTTTCCGAAGAGCGGCATCACCGTCTTGTTCATGAAGCCGTTGTCCACGGAGAGGAAGCCGAAAACCAGGTAGCTGACTACGACCATGGAGATCATGTACGGCAGAAGGATCACAGACTGGTATACATTTTTGATTCTGCCGGTCAGCTCCGAGAGGATGATCGCGACCCCGATCGCCATCGTCGTGTTGACAATAATGAAGGCGATATTGTAGAAGACGGTGTTCCTCGTGATTGTCCAGGCAGTATCCGTCGCGAAGAGGTATTTGAAGTTGGAAAGGCCCGCCCACGGCGATCCGTAGATACCCCCCTTTGCGTTATACTTCTTGAACGCAAGAACCAGGCCCGGAAGCGGCATGTAATTGTTGATGAAAAGGTACACGACTCCCGGAACAGCCATGAGGTACAGGGGGACAAATTTCTGCAGGCGGATTTTCTTCTTCGGGATCTGATCAGTTTTGCTCACTGCATTTTCCGCAGACATGTCGGTCTCCCTCCGGCCCTGTGCAGGCAGTATGCCTGCCCGGCCGGTCTGCTTAAGTCTTAAGATTTCCGGGCGGCTGCCCTTTTATTCAGGGAAGCCGCCCGGTCTCAACAATTCCTGTATCAGGCCATTACTTTCCGTTGGCCGCCGCCCACTCGTTCAGGGCCGCCTGCTTGGCCTCCATGTACTTCTGATAGCCCGCCTTGTCGAGTTTTTCCTCGAGCTCGGCGACGCCGGTCTCATAGTCCACGAATCCAAGCATGATCTGCTTGTAATACTCGTCGTAGATATTGGTCAGAGCCGCAAACTCCGTGGAAAGCTCGGAGTTGTCGAACATGAAGCCGAGAGCCTTGGACTTCGGGGCCTCATCGTTGAACACCGCGGTCTTCTCCCACAGATCCAGATTGCTGCCTTCCCAGATGTGAGCGATGAACTGGTTCGGGAGCTCCCAGTTGACCATGTGATAGTACTGTGCGTTCTCGGTGGTCATGCCCTCAGGGAACTTGATGTGGCCGTCCTCGGAGAAGACGTAGTCGACGCCTTCCTCGCCCCACATGATGAGGTTGGACAGATCCTCGTCGGAGAACAGAGCATCCATGAGCTGGATCGCCGCTACCTTGTCCTCGCAGTTCTGGTTCAGGTGCCAGAGGATGCCGGTGATGGCGGAGGACTTCATGACGTACTCATCCTTCATGTTGAAGATGATCATCTCTTCGCCTGCCTCGGCGGAGAACTGGGCCTTGTAGCCGGGCTTGCCGGAGCCGATGAAGGACATGTAGTTGCCGCTTCTGAATCTGGAGGCCAGGGAGCTGGTGTCGCTCATCGCGTCCTTGGAGATGTAGCCCATCTGGTTCCATCTGTAGTTTCTCTCGCACCTTTCCTTGAAGGTGTCGCACTTGAACATGTCGACGATTTCCATGCTGTTGGCCGGATCGTCCAGAACACCGAAGTTGTCGCCGCCGACAGGGTCGACGATGGAGCCGCCGGGCACTACGCCGGGGATGACGACGAACTTGTCGGGATAGGTCTCATGCAGCTTCGCGAAGATCTCCTCGATCTGGTCCCAGGTCGCGTCCACAACGGCCTGCTCCTCGGGATCCTCGGTGTACTCAATGCCGGCGCCGTCAAGATACTGCTTGCAGATGCAGGTGACCACGCGCATTGCGTACTCTCTCATCTGAGGGATGCCGTAAAGGGTTCCGCTGATGCGGCACGCGTTCATGTAATCATCGCCGAGGATCGCTCTCATGTTGGGAGCGTACTTCTGCATCAGCTCGTCTTCCTCGAGGTCGGTGCAGTAGCCGGCGTTCACGACGGAGCTGTAGCCAAGTCCCGCGGAGTTGAACCAGTCGACCTGCTCACCGGAGGAGAGCATCAGGCGGACATCCTGCGTGTAGACCGCGGAATCCAGGATAAGGAGCTCAACTTCGAGGCAGAGCTTCTCTCTCAGGATCTTGTTCATCGCCTCCTGGACTCTTGCGGTTCCTTCCGGCGCGCCGGTCCAGTCGTAGAACGAGAACACAACCTTCGGATAAACGCCGGTTTTCTCATACTCGGCTCTCCTGTCGGCAATGGCCTGCTCGTAAGGGGAAAGCTCTCCCTCGGGAGCGGCGGCCTCTGCCTCCTCCTCCGCTGCTGCTGCGGGCTCTGCCGCGGCTGGGCTGGCCGGGGCCGTGCTGGCGCATGCCGCCAGGGAGACGGTCATGACCAGAGCGAGCAGTAAACCAATGATACGTTTCATAATTTTCCTCCTTTTCCCGATTTTCATCGGATGGATTATTGCAACACCCCTCCTGCGCGGGCGGAGTGTCAGGCTCTTAATGCAAAAACTGCTGCGGCGCCGCAGATATCAGCGGCGAACCTTCGCAGACTTCCGCCGGGGCCGTTCCGGGCCGGCCGGGTTCTGCGCCGCGCGGCACAAGTTTTGACCGTTTAGTCCTTCACGAAGCGGAACACGTTCCAGGAGAGCTTCTTCAGGCCGGCGGTCACGACGGTTCCGGCCGCTTTCGTCTCCTCATTCTTCACAGGGGCGGCGTCATTCGACTCCAGATCCTCGGAGAACATCTCATAGTGGCTGTCGAAGCGGTATCCGTCGAGTTCGCTGACGTTCAGCGTGAACTCCGCGTCCTCCTCCCAGTCGCGGTTGATGACGAAGACGGTAAGCTCGCCCTTCTCCTCGTTGAAGGCCGCGGCGCAGTCGATGAGGTCGACGTCCTTCTGCTCGGGGGACTTGTGGTTGTCGTCGATCGCGAAGGAAGCGACGTCGAATTTCTCACACTCGACCACGGGGGTAAGAGAGACGCCCTGGCCGTAGCGGAGAAGATCGAGGTAGGTGTAATGGCCGGGGGTGATGTACACGCCCTCCGCGCTCGTGGTCGCCGCCGTGCCGAGGCCGCCGGTCATGCAGGCGATCTTCACGCGGTCCGCGTGGCGGAGCATCTCGAGCAGAACGCCCGCGTTGCCCAGCGCGGAGAGGATCGGGGAACCGAAGCGGTGGCTGTACATTTCGCCCATGTTGTTCGGGTCATGCAGGATGTACTCCCTGTCGTTATGCTGCGGATAATAGCTTCCGGGCTCGATGTAAACCTCCCTGCCGAAGTGGATCTCCTGCTGGGGAAGGAACATGGTGCCGTACTCGTCGAAGGAGAGCATCATCTTCTTCGGGGAGCGGCAGAGCGTCTGGACGTAGTCGCACAGGCCGATCTCGGTGCGGATGTAGTCCTCGTAGTAGCGGGCCGCCGCCATGAACTGCGCGTAGTTGCCGATTGCCGCGCTCTGGTACATGTGGAGCGAGACGTAGTCCACGGAGTTGTAGCACTCGCGGAGGACCTTCTCGTCCCAGTCCGGATAGTGCAGGACGTCGGGGCTCGAGGAGACGCAGACCGCGGTCTCGATAGTGCCGTCGACCCACTTGATGGCCTTGGAGACCTCGTTGGCCTTCACGCCGTATGCCTTCGGATCCTTCTCCCAGGACGCCACCTGCCAGGGGCCGTCCATCTCGTTGCCGAGGTACCACATCTTGACGCCGTAGGGCTTGTCGTGGCCGTTCTTCTTCCTGAGGTCGGACCAGTAGGTTCCTCCCTCGTGGTTGGTGTACTCCACGTTGTAGACCGCGTCGTTGATGTCGCCGGTGCCGAGATTCAGGGTGTACATCGGCTCCGCGCCTATCTTCTCGGTCCACTGAAGGTACTCGTCATGGCCGATGTCGTTGGTGTAGTACTGGTGCCAGGCAAGGTCGAGGTGCTTCTTTCTCAGGTCCTTCGGCCCGATGGAATCCTTCCAGTCCCATCCGGAGACAAAGTTGCCGCCGGGAAGCCGGACCGCGGGAATTCCGAATTCCTTCAGGGCGTCGATCCAGTCCTTCCTGAAGCCCTGCTCGTCCGCGGTCGGATGATTCGGGTTGTACATGCTGCCGTTGACCATCGTTCCGATCGGCTCCAGGAACGCTCCGTAGAGACGCTTGGAGATCTCGCCGATCTTAAAGTTGGGATTAACTGAAACCTTTGCTTTCTTGGACATATCGGACTCCCTCCCTTTGCAGCCGCTGCCCGGGGAAAACACCCCCGGGGGAAAACACCGGGATAACAGAATTAGATAAGAAACAGATCGCAGAGGACCTGCGCAAATTAATCATATCGGACAAATTTATGCCGATTAATGAACATTTGGTGGACGATAATGAACAAAACTTTGGAGTTATTACATTTTTGCACGGCATTATTGATAACAAAACTGATTATGGTACAGTAGTATTTGTATAAATTGCTGGTGCCAGGGGACGGTTCTCTGGTCAGTTGTCTGACAACTTGCCAGAGAACCGTCCCCTGGCAAGTTGTCAGAAATCTCACCGGAGAACCGTCCCCCGGCACCTCGGAAGAATTGGTTATGGACCGCGCTGCTCATCCTGCAAAGAGAAGCATAAAGGATTACTTCATCATCAGCTTTTTCGCGATTTCCCTGATTTTCACGGCTGTCTATGTCACCTTCTCCGTCTACATAACGAGGAGCATCCGGCGCTATGCCATCGACAACGTGGTGCAGAGCTACGACGCGTACCAGATGCATTTCCGTGACCTTCTTACGAGCAATATCGGCTATCTCGTCCAGAACTGCTTCGACAATTCCGACATCACCTCGCTTGGCATCTGTCCCTCCGGAACGGATGAGTATGTCTACACCAACCGCATCCAGCTCTTCCTTATGCGCATGCGCTCCGCCTATCCCTCGATCGACGGAAGCTTCATTTATTCGGCCAGCAAGGACGTGTTCATCACCGGCCTGGACATCAACTACAACCCAAACGACGAGTGCGCCGAGACGATCAAGGAGCTGCTGCACGAATCCAGCGTGAGCGGCACCCTGGACGAGCTCAACACCCGCGACTGGTTCTTCATGTCCGGACGCTACGGGGACTACCTGGTCCGCATCGTCAGCGTCGGAGGCACCCTGGCCGGCTCCTGGACGAACATCAGCAACTTTACCCCCGCCCTCGTCCCCGGCGCGCTCATCTCCTGCATCGATGAGGAGGGCCGCGTCTTCGGAAGCCGCATCCCTAAGGAGCTTCTTCCGAAGCTTGCGGACAGCTCCGGCCGGACAAGGATGGTCCGCCTCGCGGGACAGGGGAACTACATGGCCATCGAGGTCCCGCTGTCCTTCGCAAGCTGCCGCTATCTGGTCCTCGTCCCGTCCGACACGATCGAGGCCACGCTCCGCCCCCTCATGTACACCGTCCCCTTCATCCTGATCTGGCTCATCGCGCTGATCTTCACCACTTACGAGATCAGCATCCGCGCCTTCCGGCTCCCCGGGAGGATACTTACCCCGATCACGAGGAACCTCACGGAGGACAGCCTGCTTACGCCTGTCGTCGTTGATGCGCCTTTCGTCGAGATGCAGCAGATCATGGACATCTACAATGAGCTGACCGCCAAGATCGAGGGGCTTAAAATCCGTGTTTACGAGGAGGAACTCGCCAAGAAGGACTTTCAGATGAAATTCATGAAGTCCCAGGTTGCCCCGCATTTCCTGGTCAACTGCCTGAATACCATCCTGGTCTCCTCCGTCTACGACCAGGATCCCATCCTGACTGAGGACATCATCTCCGCCCTCTCCGATCACCTCCGCTACACCCTCGCCGACCGCGAGACGGTGACGCTCTTCGAGGAGGCGCAGTATGTGAAGAACTACCTGCATCTCTCCAGCCTGCGCTTCCCCGGCTGCCTGAAGTACGAGGTGGACATCGGGGAGGATGTCCGGCAGGCGGAAGTTTTTCCCCTGATCCTGATCACCTTGTCCGAGAATTCCGTGAAGCATGGGCTTATCATGGGAAAACTTTTCCGCATCCGGATCCGCTGCCAGCGCTTTGAGCGTGACGGCGAGCCCCGGCTGAAACTCATCCACGAGGACAGCGGTCCGGGCCTTACCGATGAGCAGCTCGCC
>JAEEGL011238498.1_pt1 | contig 41727 bp, 43 predicted proteins | sample 9134231 | NCBI WGS metagenome assembly JAEEGL01 (sample SAMN16246548, study PRJNA631951) | gut metagenome | biome: gut microbiome; feature: rumen; material: fiber-attached | host: Bos | place: Iran: Karaj | collected 2018-10
ATATTATTATTAGATGTACAATTAATTTTTTCAAAGAAGATATAAAAGACAAATTAGAAGATATAAAAGACAATAATTAGAATTCAAAAAACATTTTGAATTCTTTTTTTGTAAAACATGCAAATTTTACATTGCAATATCTTTAAAAATATTTTAAAATTATGTTATAAGTATAGTAAAAGGTGATGATAAAATGAGTAGATTTCAAATGGATGAAGCATCAATGGCTGATGCTGCTAGCAGTTATAATAGAGTATCTTCTGGTATGAGTGATGCTAGAGATACTTCAAGCTCTAGCTTTACTGGTATGAAAAATGCTGGATTCTTTAGCAAGGGATTTAGCGAAATTAACAAGCAAATTGGAAGCTTAGGAAAGTCTATTGGAAACGTTGGTAGTACAATATCAAGCCAGGCCAGCGATGTTTTTCAAATGGATAGAACTTACGCGGATAAAGCAGCAGAAATAGAAATTCCACTAGATTTTGTTGGAAACAATAGTATGGCAATTAATGAATACAATCAAAGTATTTTAGAAAAACTTGACGGTGAAAGTGTCAATGAAGGTGATGAAAATACTGAAAAGGTTGATGAAGTTAAGGATAGTATGATTGGAGCTGAACAAGGTCTTTGGGATCAAACAACAGATGATACTAATAAACAAAAATATGATGAAGAAGTATCAATTAAAGAAGAAGAAAAATTATGGAATCAAAACAATGCTAATGGTATGGCAGAAGTTAGACGTGATGATTCTTCAACAGTTAGCACTGAAGAATTAGCAAATGTTAATAAAGCAGGTGGAGATGTTGAACAAAATATTGATAGTACAACTTCACTTACTGGTTCAATTCTTGGTAACATTGCTAAGGGCGGTGGTGATACAAAAGCTCAATTAAATGATGCTACTTCAATTAGTTTAGAACAACTAGCAAGCTTAAACAATGCTGGTGGAAAAGACAAACAAACTGCTAATACACAATATCAAGGTGTTAATGCAACTGAATTAAAGAGTTTAAACGGTGATGCTGTAAATGTTGAACAAGCAATAGCAAACGATATAAAGAAAAATGAGTCATCAAGTTCAACTGTAAATAAAAAAGATCAATTAGGTGATGCTTTAGGAGTTCTTGGAGCTGCTGGAGCTAAAAAATCTCAAGATATGCAATCAGCTATAGGTGATGCTATAGGTGATTCCTTTAAGGAAGTATAGAAGGGGGCAGTAAGATATGTTAAAAATGGACCATGAAGAAATTGATAGCGTTAAAAACACTATTGATGAAGATCAAACACAATTAGATGATGAAATTACTAAGATGGAAGCACAACTTGCTAAATTAAGAACAATTTGGCAAGGACAAGATGCAGATCAATTTTGTAATAACTTTGAAGAATACTTAACTAGAATGAAGGGCATACCTGTTGCTTTGAGAAATGTATCATCATTTGTGGATAAAACTAATAAAAATTTTCAAGAGAAAGACAAAGAGTTTTCATCAGAACTTAATAAAGAAGTTGATAATTTTGATGAAGATGATGATAATTAATAGATTAAAGTGGGAGGTAGCATATGAGTAATAAGATAGTAATTACAAGTTCGGAAGAATTTAGAGCTGTAATAACAGCCTTAGAAGAAAGTGCAAAAAAGATTTCTGATGTTTTTGATGCAGAAGTAAATAATGATAAAAAAATAGATAGTACAGAATCTTGGACAAGTTTTAGTCAATTAGTTGTTTCAGAAAAATTAAGACAATTATCTGAAAACTATGATCCAATAAGATATTCACTTAATCTATATACAAGATTTTTAACAAAGACCATCGAAGATTATGAAAAGATGGAACAACAAATTAACAGCAATGCTGAGGAATACAGTCAAGAATTGACTGTTAATAGTTAGGTGGTGATTTAGATGGCTAATTTTGAATATTGGGATCCAATAAGAGATGACTGGAGTGAAGATGATGTCCATGTAATTCAACCAGAATATACTTATGAACAAGATGGAAAAACGTATGTAGGTTATACTGATACTAATCAAACTACTGGAGAAGTTCAATATTATGTTTGCGCTACAGAAGATTATTTTGAAGGATCTGGAGCTGAAGGTGGATTCGAAGAATGTACTGCTGAACAATATGCAGAACATAAATCAAATGCAGTAGCATATCCTCCTAATAATGGAGCAGGAAACAATAATAACCAAGCAGGTGGAAACAATAATAATCAAGGGGCTGGAAATAATGCAGGAGCTGGAGCAGCAAATGCAGCAGCCGGAGATAATAACAATCAAGCAGGTGGAAATGATAATAACCAAGGAGCTGGAAATAATGCAGGAGCTGGAGCAGCAAATGCAGCGGCTGGAGACAATAATAATCAACCTAATCCAACACCAACGATACCAGAAGTGAATAATCAACCAGAACAACAACCTAATGTAGAATTACCAGATGAAAATAATCAACCAGAACAACAACCTAGTGTAGAATTACCAGATGAAAATAATCAACCAGAACAACAACCTAGTGTAGAATTACCACAACAAGAACAAAGTAATGCACCAACAGATACAACAATTCTTAACCAACCTGCACAACCAAATGCACCTGAAAATGATCCAACTACAAATATTCAAGGAAAAGACTACAAATTAAATGATGTAGGTAATATTTCTCATGAAGGTAATGGATCAACTAATGAAGGTGTTACAACATATGATGATGGATATACATTAACTGAATCAAGAACAACTGCTGAAGATGGTACAGTTGTTAAAACAGAAGTATTAAAAGATTCTTCTGGTAATGTAGTAAAACAAACGGATAGCTATATAGATGAAAAAGGTTCTGTAGTTGTTAAAACAACTGAAGGAGATACAGTTAATACAGAAACTTACAGAAAAGATGGATTTAGAACTGTAAATACTGTAACTGGTACAGAAACTGAAGGATCAAAAACTAAGACAGAGTACATCTTAGGTGGAGAAACTCAGTATATGAAAGATACTGAAGTTACTAGTAGTACAGGAGTAAGTAAAACTCACGAAGGAATTGGTGGAGTTCATACAGATGTAACTACAGTTCAAGAAGATGGTAGTACTAAGAGAGAAGTAGCAGTATACCATTATGGACCAGATGGACAAAAACAAGAAAATCCATATGCAAGTGCTACTGCAATGTCTGATGAAAAAGTAAAAGAAATAGGAAATGCTGATAACACATATCTACACCATGTGGATGATGTTACAGGTTTAAATCAAGATAATAAGTATGTTATTGATGCTGGAACTGGAGACAGTAAAGATCAATATACATTAAAATATGATAGAGATAATAATACATGGGTAGCTGAATCTTCTGATCATACTGAATATAAAGTAGAAGTTAAGGAAGATGGAAGTTATTCTTTATCCGCAGAAGGAAAAGATACAGTTACTTATGGAAAAGATGATGTTAATGTTCGTAGAGAAGGTAGAGGAGACGGATGGTATTCTGATCCTGACCAAAGAACTGAAGCAAGTTTTGAAAACTTCCAACGTGAAGCTAAAGAAAATCAAGAACATGGTCAAAATACTACTGCTTTCAAAGTATATAAAGATGGAAGCGATGAACCATATACATTAGAGGTAACACTTGATGAACAAGGAAACCCTCAATATGTATTAAAAGATCATAATGGTAGAGCTGAATCTGCTACTCAAGAACAATTAACAAGCATGGGAATTAGTGTTAGTGACACTAATGATACAACTGCACCAGGAACTGCTAAAGATCCTGTAGCAGGAACATATCATGGATCTGGAAATAATAAAATTGCTGTATTAAAGAATGATGATGGAACTTATAACATCTATAATTCAGCAACTGGAACATCTACAGAAAATTTAACTAAAGAAGAAGTTGATGCTTGGTTACAACAAGCTAATTCAAGTTCAGAACATGGATATGTAAGAGATGATAGTTCAGCTGTTTTAAATGGAGTGGGATCTAGCGATCAAGCAGATATTTATGATAGTTCAATGCATCATCACCATGTAACTAAGAAGATTACACTTTCTGATATTACTCAATTAAATGGATCTAACTTATCAAATTATTATGGTAAAGATGGATCTTATACGGGAACATATAGTACTCCTGGAGATAGATATACCGTAGGAGCAGATGGAAAAGTTACTACATCTGGTAGTAGATTAGATTTCATCTTAGATTTAGCTCATACAAATCAATGGTCAATACAAGATGCAATTGCTTATGCTGATGGATTTGATAGTGATGGAGATGGAACAACTGATCCTGGAGTAATTGCTCAAGGAAGATTGACATTTACTAATGGAAATGGAGCAACATTTAATTCTCGTACTGGACAACATAATTATTGGAATAGTAATTATGACAAGTGGTTTAATGATTTAAGTGCAGATGCTAATTTAGCTGCTAGCCAAGCCGCTCAATTAGAATCAGATGTAAACGGCCTAAGAGGTGATTTTAATTCAGTAATGGATAAATTAACTCAATGGGAAGGTGAAGCATCTGGATCTGGTAAGAGTGCAATAAATTGTATTTTAGGAAAATTCGATGTTACAATGGAAAACATTGAAGGTTCATTAAAACCTGCATGTACAGCTATTTTAGAATTATTTGATAAATTAAAAGCATTAAAAGAAAAGAATGAAGCGCTAAACGGACCTGGTGGAGACGGAAGCGGTGGAAAAATCAAAGAAAGAGACGATAAACAAGAAGAAGTTGATCAAAAACAAGCTGAATACGATCGTGAACCTGCTGAGGTATCTGAGCCTTACACTGCTGAAGATGGAACTACAAAAACAAAGATGGTTCCAAATCAAAAGAAAGCAGATTTAGGAAGAGAACTTGAAACACTCAAGGAAGAACTTGAAGCAATAATTACTGAAATTGAAACAATGCAAACGGAATTAGATAATCTAACTCTTGAAGTTGAAGCATACGTTCAGTTATTCACTAATATGGAAACAAGTGTTAAGACATTTAAGTCACTGCTTGGTCAAGTGTCTAGCATGGGATCAGCTGCTGAATTGATTGCAAATCATGATGATTTATTACAACAATTCGAAAGTTATGAACAAATGCCTGTAATTACTAACCTTACTGATTATAAAGTAGGAGACGTAATCTTATTCGACGATAGTTATGGTACATTATATCAAGTTACTGGTTTAGATTTAGAATCTGGACAAATAACTATTCAAGCTATTGATAGTAATGGTAATCCAATTGGTGAACCAATTAAGATATATGATCAAAGAGAAATAGCTCCTGTTGGAGGATGGGGTAATAGAAGAGATGATCCTAGTCCTACTAAGGTAATTCCTACATCTCAGCCACAAACAACACCAACGACACCAACAACACCAACTTCGACTCCAGGAACAACACCAACAACTCCAACAACTACAACTCATCCTGGAACAACTCCAACGACACCAACAACTACAACTCATCCTGGAACAACACCAACAACACCAACTTCGCCAACAACACCAACGACACCAACAACGCCAACAACACCAACGACGCCAACAACACCAACGACGCCAACAACACCAACAACACCAACAACACCAACGACACCAACGACACCAACAACACCAACGACGCCAACGACACCAACAACACCAACAACACCTACAATACCTACAACTGAGTTAATACCAACAATTCCTGAGGAACCAACTATTCCATCAGCACCTTATACTGGTATTGATAGTGTTAACCAAACTAATACATCTGGATTATCTGGATTAGGTGCTTTAGCTGGATTAGCTGCTGGAGCTGCTGGAATCGGTGCTGCTGCATTAAGTGATAAAGACGACGAAGATAAAGAAAAAGAAGATAAAAAAGAACACCAAGAAGAACATCACAACGCAGAATAACGATTAAATAAATATAAACCCTAGTTCTTACGGATTAGGGTTTTATTTTTTGGAGGTATATATGTTATTATCAATTATTATATTAGGAAAAAAATATGATTTAAAACCTCGTAATGATGTTGAAATTATTTTCTTTCAAGGTGATGATTTAAATAGTGTTATTAAATCTTGTAAAGGTAATTATATTTCATTTATTAAAGAAACAGATCAAATCTCTGATAATTATATAGATTATATTGTTAATAAGATTATTCTTAAACCTTTTGATTTATGTTTTGTTAATTATAAAATATTGTATGATAATGATAATATTAAGGACTGTACGAAAGCTAAAAAGCTTATGTTTAAACCTTATTTAGGAGATTATATATGGGCTTATGTTTTTAATAAAGAAAAACTATCTGAATTATTAAAAGCAACTAAAGAAGTCTTTAACGAAACTGTTGATAAATTATTCGTTAATAATACTTCTACTGGCGATATTCTTTATTATCATAATCCTGATGGTAAGAAAACTCTTAATTATTTTTTAACAGATGTTAAGAGAGTATCTTATTATAAGAATATTATTTATATTGGTGGTTTTATTAGTGGAAAGTTTAATGGATATGTAACTTGGTTAATAAATTTAGGTAAATGTTTTCCTAATAAAAAAATAACTCTTTTATATGATTCTTTAAAAGAAGTTACTTATGAAAGAATGGCTAAGTATTTTGAAGTAGTAAAGTATGATTTATCTATAAATTATAAATGTGATAGATTAATAACTACATATTCAAACTATTATTATCCTAAAAACATTATTCCTTTAGAAAATGCTAGTGTATTTATTCATGGAGATCTATCTTATTTCTATAGAAACTCAGTTTCCCCATATCAAGATGATATCTATAATAATTATTATGCTGTATCTAAAACAGCAGCAGAAGGTGCTGTAGGGCATTTACCTACAGATAAAATAGAATATATATTAAATCCTATTAAGATAGATAAAGATGAAATTAAAGATCATATTTACTTAGTATCTACTTTAAGAGGTAGTTCTAAAGTAAAAAAACAAGAAAGATTTGAAATATTTGCAAAAGCTCTTGATAGGTTAGATATACCTTATACATGGGATGTATTTACTGATACAAAAGAGGGAACTAGTATTAATGGTTTAACCTTTAGACATCGTGTAGTTGATCCTTTACCATATGTAAAAGCAGCTGATTACTTTGTTCTTTTTAGTGATTCAGAATCTTTCTCATATTCTGTTGTAGAAGCAGTAGAATTAGGAGTAAAAGTAATTGTAACTCCACTTAAGATTTATGATGAATTAGGTATTACTAACAATAAAAATGTCACTATTATACCTTTTGAGGATTTTGATAAGCCTGAAGAATTAGATAAATATGCTAATAAAATATTCTTAGAAAAGAATAATAAATATCCTTATAAAGTAAAATATGATTTCAGTGATTATGATAAAGTTTTTAAAGATTAATACTTGTATAGTTTTAGTAAAGTTATTATTTAATATGATATAACTTTACTTTTTTTATGCTAAAATTATTATAGGAAGTGATAGTATGAAGAAACCTTTAAGAATAATTTTAATAATTTTTTGCATAATTCTTGTAGGAGTTAGTGGTTATTTATTTTATAAAGATTTAACTTATAAAGATAAAATATATGAACCTGCGCTTAACGATATTAAAGTAGATGAGAGTGAAAAGACTCCAGTCGCAATCGAACATGAAGTAATAAAAATGAGTCCAGATGTCGATCTTGCGGCACAGAGATTATACTATAATAATAACGATATTATAGGAAGATTAGAAATACCTGACTTATTTAATATTTTAGTTGTTAATGGTATTGATAATAAATATTATTTAAATAAAGATTTATATAAGAAAAGTAATGTTAAAGGAAACGAATTTTTAGATTATAGATTAAAACCGGATGCTAAACAAGTTAATATTTATGGACATAACTCAAGAGATCCTAATGTACAAGTACCTTTCTTAAGATTAGAAAAGTATATAGATAAAGATTTCTTTGATAATAATCCATATATTATATGGCAATATGATGGTGGAAAAAGAATTTATAAGATATCTGTATGGAAAGAAATTCAAACAGATAGAGAACATATGATAGTAGATACATCTGGAGCTACCTTCTTAGGTCATGTTAATAAATTATTAAGTAATTCAACTTATATAAGAAATGTTCCATATGATGTTAATTCTAATATCATTATACTTCAAACATGTTCACATCATTTAAGTAATGCATTCTATTTACTTATTGGTATTGAAATACAACCTTAAAGTGCTTAGGCACTTTTTTTATTCTCGTTCGTTTGTTTGACTATTTTAACAAAATATGGTATAATATACATCGTTCAAGGGGGGATAGTATGATTAATTTTAATAAAGAAAAAGTATTAAGAATTATTGGACTTTCAACAATTACATTAATACTATTAAATAGTAATAAATTTGAAAAAATAGTAAATAGAACACCTGAAGTTAAAACTGTAAAGACAAGGGTAGAAGAACCATATAAACCAGTTACTACTGAACTTCCAGAAATCATACAGCCTGTTGTAAAAGAAGAATTTGAAGGACTTAGAACTACTAATGATAATGTTATGACTAATAAAAAAACTTATGTCTTAGATAAAGATTCTGATGAACAATCAATTATTGGAAATCTAAGAATTAATGAAGTCGTATACCGCTTATTTGAGACTAATAAAGGTTATTCTTTAATAGTAAATAATAATATAGTAGGATATGTTCCTACTGAATCATTAGATAGTGTTTCATTAGATACTAATAATCTTGTTAATTATGATGAGGTTTCAAGAAGTGCATTAACAACTACTGAATCAAGTTTTAGAATTGGACCTGCTGATAATTATAAAGTAATAGAAGAATTACAAGCTAATACAGAATTAGAATTGTTAGCTAAGACTGATAATGATTGGTATTTAGCAAGAAGAGTAAATAATGATAAAATAACTTTAGGTTTCATTGAAAGTAAAGATGTAAAAGTTATTTTAGATGAAAAAGTACTTATTAAAAAATAAAAATAATAAACTAGTTAGTAATGACTAGTTTTTTTTGTTATAATCATATAGAGGTATGATATGAAAAAAGTAATTAATGATTTTATTAACAATAAGACTAAATTAGATAAATGGGAATGGATTGGAGTAATTGCTCTTGTAATCGTTCTTAGCGGAGTTTTTGGCTGGGTATATGAATTTATCTTTTATTTCTTTAATAGTGGTATGAAAACGTTCTATTATCGTGGAGGAAACTTTCTACCATGGATTAATATATATGCAACTGGATCTTTACTTATTTTATTTTTTACTAAGAAGATTAGAAAGAAACCATTATTAATATTTTTAGCTTCTGTATTAATAACAGGAATACTAGAATATGTTTCAGGTTATTTTGTCCTTAAATTTACTGGTTGTAGATTTTGGGATTATAATACTGAAATATTAAACTTTTTGAATATTGATGGTTTTGTATGTTTAAGAAGTGTTGGTTTCTTTGGAATATCGTCATTATTATTAATATATGGCATGGTACCATTTTGTATTTATCTATGTAAACATATGGATAGAAAGAAATTCTTAATACTCAGTATTGGTTTATGTTCTATATTTTTATTAGATGAATTTTATAATTTATTTGCTAGTTTTGTTAATTTACCTAAAGCAACTCAAATATATGCTAAATGGGGTTATAAATTTATGCCATATCATTGTGGTAAGTAGGTATTGTTTATGAATAAGAGTTTAATTTATATAATTTTGTTATTTATCATACTTATTATTGTTATAGCATTAATTAATGTTACGACTAATAATAAAAGTGGTTTAAAAATGTATTTTTTTAATGCTGGAAAAGCTGATTCTTGTATTATTACCTATGAAAATAATACTATTATTATAGATACAGGAGAAAAATCTTTATATAAATACATGGAAAATTATTTAAAAAATAATAATATTAAAAAGATAGATTATTTAATTATTACACATTTTGATAAAGATCATTTAGGTAGTGCATCTAATATTTTAAATAATTTTGAGGTAGATCATATAATACAAAGTAATTATCCTAAAGATTCAAAAACATATGATAATTATATTAATGTTATTAAAAAGAAGAAGATTAGTCCAATAACTTGTAGAGTTCCAATGACTTTTAATCTCAATGAGTTATCAATTTCTATTATTCCTCCAGCACTTGAAGAATACGAAACTAAGCCTAGTAACAATAGTTCTTTAATTACTAGTATAACTTTTAAAGATACTAATTATTTATTTACTGGTGATATTGAAAATGATCGTATAAAAGAATTTGTAGCATCTAATAAAACTTCTTACGATTTTCTAAAGGTTCCATATCATGGACATTATCAAGATAACTTAAAAGATTTATTAGATAATGTAAAAGCTAAATACTTTGTTATTACATCAAGTGATGAAGAAAAAGAAGATGATGAAACTATTAATTTAATTAATTCTAGTAACATTTATTTAACTAGAAAAGGAAACATCATCCTTAATAGTGATGGAACTAGCATTGATATTAGATATGAATAAAATAAACCTTAGGGTTTATTTTTTTACTTATTATTATTTCTATATGTTATAATTTAATTATTGAGAGAATATTTATGATAGATTTAGATATTATAATACCTGTATACAATTCAAAGAAAACTATTAATGGAACTTTATATTCTATACTTTATCAGAATTATAAAAATATACATGTTTATCTTATTAATGATTGTGATAATAATGATTATAGTGATGAAGTAGAATTCTTTTCTAATTTTTTTGATATTAAAGAATATCGTATGAAAAAGAATGGGGGACCTGGAGCTGCTAGACAATACGGCTTACAAATATCTCATGGAAAATATGTAATGTTTATTGATAGTGATGATTATTTTATATATCCAAATACTTTTAAAATGCTTGTAGATTGTATTGAACAAGGTTATGACATGGTGATTTCTAGATTAATTCTGCAATGGGGGAAAGAACTAGTTCCAGATGATATTATTTATGGCACACTCCAAGGTAAAATATATAGAAAAGACTTTATTGTGAATAATCATGTTATTTTTAATCCTGCTAGACTTCTTCATGAAGATGGTATGTTTAACCAAGTGTTTCTTAAACATGGTGCTAAAAATATTTTTGTTGATATTCCAACTTATGTTAGAATCGACAATGGAGATTCTGTAACACATCATATGAGTTATGATTTTCAAGTAGAAATAGAGATTATTTTACAAATGCTATGGGTTTTAGAATTAAGTATTAAAGAAAAATGGGATGAGAGTGAACTTGAAAGTACTGAAGTATTTCTTTTAAATTATATGACACAGCATACTAGAACTATACCTAATAGATATTTATTAGATGATGCTAGAAAAAAAATACAAAATTATAGACGTTATGTAAAAGATAATAGATTTCTTGTACTTAATTTTATTGATGGATTGCCTAATTTAGATATGAAAAATAAAGAATATATATTTAAAACATTTATAGAGGGATTTAATGAATTATATAAATGAATAATTTAATTCTTTATATTTATTTGTTATAATTTAATTATTGAGAGAGTATTTATGATAGATATAGATATAATAATACCAGTATACAATTCAAAGAATACTATTAATAGAACTTTATATTCCATACTTTATCAAAGTTATAAATATAAACATGTTTATCTAATTAATGATTGTGATAATTATGATTATAGTGATGAAGTAAAGTTCTTTTCTAATTTTTTTGATATTCAAGAATATCGTATGGAAAAGAATGGAGGACCAGGTGCTGCTAGACAATATGGACTTGAAGTATCAAAAGGAAAATACGTTACATTTGTTGATAGTGATGATGTCTTTAATACTCCATATGCACTTAAAATTCTTGTAGAAGGTATTGAAAAAGATTATGATTTAGTGGCTACAAGAATAATATTACAGTGGGGAGATGAATTAGTTCATTCTGATAATTATTTTGGTAGCTTACATGGCAAAGTCTTTAGAAGAAAATTTATTTTTGATAATCATGTTATCTTTAATCCAGCTAGATTAATTAATGAAGATGGAACTTTTAATCAAGTGTGTTTCAGGCATGATGCTAGAGTAGACTTTATAGATACACCTATATATGTTAGGCTTGATAATGGAGATTCTTTAACTCATCACATGAATTATTCTTATCAGTCAGAGATAGACTGTATTTTACAAATGTATTGGGTACTAGAATTAGGTATTAAAGAGAATTGGAGTAAAGATCAGTTAGAAACCGTAGAAAGATTTCTTATTAACTATGTTTGCCAAAATTATATGAAGCTAGAAAATAAAGAATTAGTAGATGCTGCAAGAAATAAAATAAGAGATTATAGAAAAGAATATATAACAGATAATAGAGCTTTAGTATCAGATTTTATTAATGGATTTAAAGATGTTGAAAAGAAATCTAAAGATTATATTATTAGACCTTTAATTAAAGGCTTTGATGAATTATACAAGTAGGAGGATTTATGGTAATAGCACTTTCAGTTACAAAAAATTGGTATCATTTTTTAACAGTTAATCTATATAGTTTATTATCTACTAATAAGTGGATTAAAAAGATATATTTATTTGTTGAAACAAACGATATTAAAGATATAAAGTATTTAGATAAATTAGCAGATTATTATAAGGTTACTTTTGTAGTACAAGATTTTAATCAAATATATGATAAATATCTAAGTGAAAATAAAATTAATTATAGTGATTTTTATACTAAGTTTACTTTTTGTAGATTATTACTACCTGATTTAATAAGTGAAGATAAAGTATTATATTTAGATGGAGACGCCTTAGTTGTTAAGGATATTAAAAAGTTATCATCAGTGGATATGGGTGATAATTACATAATTGGATGTAAAAACTATGGAGAAGATGGAGAAGATAAAGAATATTTCTTAACTAATTATAAAGATAGTAAGATGATTAATGCTGGAGTTATGCTTATGAATCTTAAAAAGATGAGAGAGGATAACTTAATAGATAAATTTATTTCAACTCTTCAGATTAAACATTTTGTTTTTCCAGATGAAACTGCTATTAACATAGCCTGTAATGGTAAAATTGATTACTTAGAGGATCATTATAATTATTTATCTTGTTTTAAAGGTTATTATGGAGACTTAGAATTAAAAGATATTAGTATTATCCATTATTTTGGTGATAAAAGTAATTGGGTTAAAGGAAAAGAATATAATCATATATGGTATAAAAAAGAAAAAGAGTTCTATGACTTTATGAATATAAAATATGATATTTCTATTATTGTAGAAGTTAATAAAAATACTAAAAATATTCATAAATTATTAGCATCTATTGGTTTACAAAAAGATTTAAATATCGAAGTATTACTTATAGATAATAATTCTAATTTAGACTATTCTAAAGTATTAGAATTATTTAAAGATAAGTTAACTATTAATACTATTAAATTAGATAAAGAATATAAAACAGGATATGTATTTAATAGAGGAATAGATTATTCTATTGGTAAATATGTTATGTTTATGAATGGTAATGATTCATTATATAATTATCGTTCATTAAGAAAACTAAGATATGATAATGATCCAGATATTGTATTTGGAAATACTATCTATAATGAAAATAAAGAAAATGATTCAGTATTAGGTAAATTATATAAAAGAGATTTTTTAATTAATCATTATATTGTTTTTAACGAATATTCAAATAATTTATTGCTATTTAATATATTATGTTCTTTATGTACTACTAATACTTCTTACATAGATTTAGATGTTTATTGTATTTTAGATAAAGAAAAAGAACCTACTAGTATAGAAGAATTAATAGAAAACAATAAAAAATATAATGAAGATATGGAATGGCTTATTAAAGAAGCTAATAAAAATAATTGTGATAAGAAGAGTATTCTAAATGTTATATATGTTGCATTAGTTGTTGATTATTATTTCTATTTAGATATATATAATAAAGAATTTAAAAATGAAGTACTTAAAAATTATAAAGAATTATATAAATATTATGATAGTAATAAAAATATATTATCTGAAGATGAAAAAGGAAATTTATATAGAATTATAACTCGTAATTATATTCCGGTTATTTCTTTTAATACGTTTCTTGATTTAATTAAAGGTGAGTTATGATAGGCGTAGTTATTCCTTGTTACAATGCAAAAGAAACAATTAGTGATACTTTATTTTCTATTATGTTTCAAACTTATAAAGATTTCAAAGTATATTTAGTTAATGACCATGGAGATTATAACTATGATGAAGAAGTAGCTTTCTTTGGTAATTTTTATCAAATAGAAGAAATTAGATTAAGTGAGAATCATGGTCCTGGATATGCTCGTGAAATAGGTTTAGAACATGCTGATACTGATTATGTAATGTTTATTGATAATGATGATGTTTTTGCAAATCCTTTAGCATTTAAAAATCTAGTGGATACTATTGAAGAAGATAATAAAGATTTTGTCTATACTAATTTTTTATATGAACAAGAAGATGGTAGATTAGAGAAGATGTTTGCTTTAGGTCCTCTTCATGGAAAAATGTTTAGAAAATCATTTATTGATAAATTTAATATTAAATTTAATCCATCACCACTTAGTAGTGATAGTGGTTTCTTACAATTACTTATTCTTTGTGGAGCGAATAATGGTTATAAAGATGTTGATACTTATATTTGGAGATTTTATCCAAAATCAATAACTAGAAGTAATAGAGATAATTCTCTTCAAAAAATATTACCTGATTTTGTTTATAACATTAATTGGACGATAGAAGAGGGAATTAAAAGAAACTGTGATAGAGATAAAATAGCTCATTTAATATGCTTTATATGTACATATTATTATCTACATAAGAATATTGGTGAATATGATACTAAATTTCCTTCTTTAAAAGAAGATTTAAAAAATTTAAAAAAATTATATAAAGAGTATGGCTTAACTGCTGAAGATTTTTATACTGAAATGAATAATCAAGTAGCTACTGATAATGGATTAAAGCAAAGTCGTGAAACTTTTGAAAAACCTTTAAAAGATGATTTCATGAAATTTATTAATAGTAAGGGTGATAAGTTATGATCGATATAATTATTCCGTTATATAAAGCTAAAAACACGATTATGACGCTTTTATATTCACTTATGTATCAAGATTTTGATGATTTTACTCTATATCTTATAAATGATCATGATGGTGAGAATTATGATGAAGAAATTAATTTCTTTAAAAATTTCTTTAAGATAGAATATGTTTATTTAAGTAAGAATCATGGATGTGAATATTGTCGTAATAAAGGTATTAGTATTTCTAATTCTAAATATATAATGTTTATGGATGGCGATGACTGCCTTTATAATAATCATAGTATTAGTATGCTTTATAATGAAATGGTAGAAAAAAATCTAGATATGGTTGTTTCTTATTATGATTTGGAATCTGCTTCAGGACTATCTGATAAACAAACTACTGATTCTGCGATGCTTCATGGAAAATTATTTAGAAGAGGTTTCTTAGAAGAAAATGGTTTTGAATATCAAAAGAAAACTAGGGTATCAGGCGATTGCAGTTTTAATCAGTTTATGCATTTATTTGAAGCTAAAACTTCATATATAGATAAACCATCTTATATTTGGAGATGGAATTATGATTCTTTATCTAGAAAAAGGCCAGAAGGATATAATATGATAGAAGATATTAGTTTCATCTATAACTTGCTTTGGGTTGCAGATTTTGCTGAAAGAAAAGGGCACTGTGCTAAAAATCTAATTAAGTACATATTAACGTGGTTTTATTATAAACAACTAGAGAATAAATATGATTATGAAGATCCTTTTCTTAAAGAAAGTATGAAATGGGCCAGAAAGTATTATAAAAAATATAATGATTCAGAATTTTTTAAAGAAGATTTAATTAATCAATTCTTTAATTTACCAGAAGATAAACAAATAAATATTATGGAACCAATACTTGATTCTTTAATAAATGAATAGGAGGGTATATGTTAGATGTTATAATACCTATAGTTAAATATAATAACTTAGAAAAGACATTAGCATCAATTGCTTTTCAAGATTATAAAGAAAGCGTTAATGTCATAATAGTAGATAGTTCAAATGATACTAAAGTTATTAAAATGATAGATTTATTTAAAGATAGACTTAATATCAAATATGTAAAGGATGTTGTTAAAGATCTTGCTTTACTTGATAATAAGGGAATAGATACATCAACTAGTAAATATATTACTTTTATAGAATGTGGATATGTTTATAAAGATATATTTGCTTTTAGTAATTTATTTAAAGAAGATAATGATTATGATCTAATAATTGGCAATATTATGTTTGGCGATCGTAATGTTAAAGATTTATTATATGGTAATGCTTATAAAAGAGAATTTATTATAAATAATAATATTAAACTAAATAGATTAGATTTTTTAGGAATGTATTTTAATAAATTATGTCTTTCTTTAAGTAAAAATACTTCTTATTGTAATGAATCAATTTGTTTTATTGATAGTGGTTATTCTTTTAGTGAAAATGAATTTACTAGAAAAGATAATACAGTATGGTTAATCAAAGAATATGTTAAAAATAATGTTGATAGAAAGACTATTGGAGCATTAGTATTTAATAATATAGTTAATATTTATTATAGATATTTAGATAGTAGAATGACTGATAAGTTTGTTATTTTAAGCTATGCTAAAGATTTATATAAGTATTATGAATATACTGATTCTATAGATGATGAACAAAAGTTTAGAATATTTAATTCTATTAATTATAGAAGAGTTCCTAGTATGTCTTTATATGAATTTATAGAATTATTAAAAAAGTAGTAAATCTACTTTTTTTAATTTATATTTGTTATAATAAAATAGGTGATGATATGAAAAAGAAAATGCTTATTATAATTGTATCAATTGTTGTACTAATTATTGGGATTCTTTTTTTACACAATTATATAGAATTAAAGCCTATTAGAAAAATACTTAAAGAATATGATTTTTATCATGAGTCTGGTTATATGTATTCTCAAAAAGAAACTAAAAGATATTTTTATATATATAGTAAAGATGAATTTTATTATAGTAATTCTGGAGATTTTGATATAAATTATGATATTGAATTGGTTAATAAAATACAAGATAAATTTGATATTAATAATTATATTAGTATTATAGAAGAATGCATAAGTAGAGATCAAAGTTGTGAATTTTATGTCTTTGATAAGAATTATAGATTTTCTTTTGATTATACTGTTCTTAAAGAATCTGATTATAAATCAGTTAATTATGAAATTGATAAAATTAGTTATGAAAATGAATATGGTGGCATTGAGTTTGAACATACAAAAGACGATACTAATTTAAGTAGTGATATTAGATTATTTGATAAATTATTTAAAAAAAATCTATCTATATATGAAAAAGTAATAAATAGAAAAATAGAAGATATGATAGAAATGAATGAGTATTCAAATATATCTTTTGAAATAGAAAATGATGAATTTTATATTAATTATTTTAGTAATAGAGATGGTAATTATATAGTAGAATATAGACTAAGAAACAATACTAGACCTAATCATTTTAGTTATAGTTCTCAAGGAATACCTACTTATGCATCAGTCGATAAAGATTTACAAAATATTAAAGAGATATATGAAATTGATTTATTTGATTACAAAGAAGAGATTATTGATTTAATAGATAAAACTAGAGAGTCTGGTAAAACAGAATTTCTTAGTCTAGATCAAATTACTATTAATATTTCTTTAGATGAAAACAAAGAATTTTATTATCTATTTGCAAGCATAAAAACTTATAAAAAATATTGATTATAGAAGGTAATAAGTATAAAATATAAATATAGATAGGAAGGAGATTATAGTATGCCACAAGTTCAAAAAAGAGATTTAATAATTACTATACTTTTAACTGTTGTTACATGTGGAATTTATGGTATTTATTGGTTTATTAAATTAAATGATGATTTAAAGGCACTTACTAAAGATGAATTTTATTCAGGAGTTAAGAATTTCTTATTAGGAATTGTTACTTGTAACATTTGGAATGTATACTGGGCTTACAAAGTAGGTAAATCTGGTATGGAAATTCAAAAAATGAATAATGATCCAGGTAGTGACCAATCAATCTTATATTTAATATTAACATTATTAGGTTGGGAAATTGTTGTTTGGGCTTTAGTTCAAAACGATATCAATAAATATGTTGATACTCATGGTGGAGCAGAAGTTCAACCTCAAGCATAAAAGAAAGGAAAAGAGAGTTGACTCTCTTTTTGATTTATATGGATAAAAGATTAAAAAATGTAATATTAACTAGTATAGGTATTGTTATTTTTACTTTAATATATTGGTTTGTTAATAAAAATTTTAATATTGGACTACCTTGTGTATTTCATGAAGTAACAGGATTATATTGTCCTGGATGTGGCCTTACTAGAATGATTTTTTGTCTTCTTTCTTTTGATTTTTATCATGCATTTAGAAATAACATGTTAATGTTTATACTTTTTCCTTTTTTTATAGTATGTATTATAGATTATATAATAAGTTATCTTAAATATAAAAAACCACTTATATATAAGATTAAACAAAGATACTGGATAATACTTTTAGTAATTGCTGTTATTTTTGGAATAGTTAGAAATATATTCCCATATATGGCGCCGATTGAAATATAAAAATAGTTTTTAGAAAGAGAGTAAAATAATGAGAGTTAGAGGATTTGAAGTTGTTAGTGAATATGCTAATAAAGGTATAAATATACCTGTTAGAAAAACTCGTTATAGTGCTGGTTATGATATTGAGTCAGCTGAAGATATAACTATACCTGTTTATAGTAAAGGAATTAAACCTACCTTAGTTAAAACTGGATTAAAAGCTTATTTTAATTCTAATGAAGCTCTTTTGCTTCTTAATAGAAGTAGTGGACCTAAGAAAGGATTAATATTAGCTAATAGTATTGGTTTAGTTGATTGTGATTATTATAATAACCCAGAAAACGAAGGACATATTATGTTTAATTTCTTTAATTGTAGTGATCATGAATTAGAAATTAAAAAAGGGGATAGAATAGGTCAAGCAGTTTTTATTAATTATTTAACTACAGATGATGATAATGCTGATGGACTTAGAACTGGTGGTTTTGGATCTACTGATAAAGTATAGGAGACATTATGTTAGATAATATTGAAGTAATTTGTCAAAGTGCAATTAAGTTTAGTTTAGATAAAAATATATATTTTGATCCATTTAAAATTAAAGATAGATTAAATGATGCAGATTATATTTTTATTACTCATGATCATTATGATCATTATGATGTAGATAGTATCAATAATATAAGAAAAGACTCTACTAAAATAATTATTCCTAGTTCTTTACTAGATAGCTGTTTAAATATATTTTCTAAAGAAAATATTTTAGTAGTAGAACCATTAAAGGATTATGTTATTGATGATATCAAGTTTTCTACAGTACCTGCTTATAACATCAATAAGAATTTTCATCCACGTAGTAATAATTGGGTAGGATATGTAATTAATCTTAATAATTATACATATTATATTATGGGAGATACTGATGCTGTAGAAGAAGCTAAAAATGTTTCTTGTGATGTACTATTTATTCCTATTGGAGGGACATATACAATGAACTATGAAGAAGCTAGTAAGTTAACAAATGTTATTAATCCAAAGATTGCAGTACCAATTCATTATGGTACAATTGTAGGTAGCAAGAGTGATGGAACTAATTTTATAAACCTAATTAATACTGAAGGTAAGGAGTTAATGAAATGGAATTAATTATTTATAATCCTTGTGATGAGCATAGTGGATGCCTTTATAGAAGTATTAGTAAAGCGTTAGATATGGATTATGAGGAAGTAAAGAATGAATTATATAAGTATGCTATCTATAATGGAGATACTGAAGATGTTCCAGAAAAGTATTTACTAAGTAAGGGATTTACTATTGATGAATCTAATAAAGGTAAGATTGTTAAAGATTTAGAATTAACTGGTACTAATATAGTTTATTGCTATAAAGATGATTGGTATCATTATGTATGTATAATAGATGATAAATTATATGATAAGTTTGATAAAGCATTACCTTTAGAAGTAGTTAAGATATATAAAAAGAACTGATTTAATCAGTTCTTTTTTTATCTTCTATATTTATTTATATGTTTTTTTAATGTCTTTTTCTTTTCTAAAGGTCCATTTAGATAAAAGTCAATAATTCTTTTTTCAGGAATAGCGTCTTTTACTGTTATTTCAACATCATCACCAATATAATATTCTGTTTCTCTAGTTGGATCAAATAAGAAATTGCCTTCTTTATCTAAACGATATTTACCATTTCTTATATCTTTATAACCAACTCTTCCAATTACTTCGTTATCTGTCTTAACTAATACTCCGTAATTACCAATATCTATTATTGTACCTTTAAATTGTTCTCCGATATGATTTTTCATATATTGAGCCATATATATTCTATTAATATCTTGGGTAGCACGATCGGCTTCTTTTTCTTGGAAAGATGCATGAATAGATATAGCTTCTAATTCTTCTTCAGAATAATAATGCTTTATACCTTTATCTAAATCATCTTGAATACTATGATTAATAAAGTCACCAATTCTTCTTATTGGAGAAGTAAATTGTGCATAATTTTTTAATGCTAATCCGTAATGACCAATTTCTTCTGTTGAAAATCTAGCTTTTTGCATTCCTCTTAGAAGCAATCCTGATAGAGCAGGGTATTTTGGTGATTCTTTTATTTTATTTAATATAGCTTTTAATTCTAATTGATTATTTATATTATGAACTTCATCTACTGATAAACCCATTGCTTTCATCCAAGTAATTATTGTATTTATTTTTTTCTTATCTGGTATTTCTTCAACTCTGTTTATATTTTTAATTTCATTTTCGATACATCTAATATCATATAATTCATTAGCAAGTAGAGCAAAATTTTCAATTAATTTTCTTGCACTATTTTGTCTAATAGCTTTAAAACCTACTGGCTTCATACCAGAATCAAATAATACTTTTAAATCATTACCATAAAAGTTTAAAGCGCCTCTATCCATTTTTCTTTTTTCTAATGCTTCATTAATTTTATTTAATTCTACTAATTCTGTATAAAAGTCTTCATATCCTTCTGGAATAATATCTCTTGTAATGATTTTTTCTACATCATCATAATTCATCTTTTTTCTAGATCTAATAACTGAGTTAATAATATCATAATTGACAATATTATAATTTTCGTCAAATTCAACCATTACACTTCTTGTTAATCTATCTTCATTAGGATTAAGTGATCCAATTCCATTACAAAGTTTTCTTGGGAACATAGGTAATGAGTGTTTACCTAAATATAAGCTAGTACCTTTTTCAAGTGCTTCAGTATAAATAGCACCATTTCTTTTTACATAACAACTAATATGAGAAACGGGTATAAATACTAAGTGATGTCCATTTGGTAGTCTTTCATATAATAGGGCATCATCCATATCTTGAGTATCAATATCATCGATTGTAAAAGCTTTTTTCTTTCTTAAGTCAACTCTTCCTTTGACATCTTCCTCAATTACTTTATCTGGGATATCTTCTAATTCTCTTTCAATCGCAGGTGTCGATCTTTTATGAAATCCGTGTTCAAAAGCTACAGTATTTTCATCTAGGGCAATATCATCTTTATGACCAATTACTTCTTGTAATTCTGCTGTTACAAGACCAGACTTAGTATCATTTACTTTTACAATGATACGATCATTATCTTTTATCTTTTCTTTGTCTTCTTCACTTAATTCGATATCATAATTAAAGACTACATCTAGAGGAATAAACTTTCCATCTATATAGTTAACTACTACAAGACCATCTTTTCTATTGATTATTTTAGTTACTTCACTAGGAACTTTTTTTCCTCTTGCTACATCTATTTGAGTAGCTAATACTATATCTCCATTTAAAGCACTATTTAAATTACTTTCTGATATTGAATATTTTTTATCACCAAAGTTTATATAACCTATACCATCTCTAGATATATCTATTCTTCCTACAGCAATATCGTTTCTTTTAATTAAATTTTCTAATAGAATATTATCATTATTTAAATTTAGTAATAATTCTTTTAAGTACTTATCAAAACTTTCATCATTAAGATCTAATAAACTTTGAATCTTTTCTAATGAATAATTTTTTAATAATAATTCTCTAATTTTTATATCCATATATATAGTATCCCCCAACTAATTCCTATATTTTATAACTAAAATGTAAATAAATAAAGAAAATATGTAAAAAAATCCAATTTTATTATAAAATTGTTATGTTGTTATATAATTATATGTGCGAGGTTTTTTTATGATTAAGATGATTAAAAAAATATTTAAGTCATTAAGAGAATATAAAAAGTATACAATATTAACACCTGTTTTTGTATTTATTGAGGTGTTATTAGAAGTATTAATTCCTTTATTAATGGCTAAATTAATAGATGATGGTATTGAAGGACAAAATATTGAAGTTGTTTATAGGATGGGATTATTCCTTTTAGTAGCATCTGTTTGTTCTTTAATAGGTGGTATGCTTGCTGGTATATTTGTTTCTAAAGCAAGTACTGGTTTTTCAAAAAACTTAAGAGAAGATTTATTTAATAAAGTACAGAATTTTTCTTTTTATAACATAGATAAATTTAGTACTAGTAGTTTAATAACTAGATTAACTACTGATGTTCAAAACATTGAATTTGCTTTTCAAATGATTGTAAGAACTGCTGCTAGAGCACCACTTATGTTAGTTAATAGTATTGGTTTTTCATATTTTATTAATCCTAAATTGTGTTTAGTTTTCTTAATAGTAGTTCCAATACTTGGTGTTTCTTTAATATTAATAGCTAAAAAAGTCCATCCAATTATGGAAAAGACATTTAAGACATATGATGAACTTAATAACGTTGTAGAAGAAAATGTTAGAAATATTAGGGTAGTTAAATCATTTACTTTAGAAGATGAAGAAGAATCTAAATTCAAAAAAGTTTCTAAAAAAATTTATTCTGGTTTTGTAAAGGGGGAAACTATCATTGCCCTTAATTCACCAATTATGCAATTTTGTATGTATTCCTGCATCATTTTAATATCATGGTTTGGTGCACATATAATAGTAGAATCTAATATGACAGAATTAACTACTGGAGAATTAATGACACTTTTCTCTTATACTAACCAAATATTAGGTAGTTTAATGATGCTTTCTTTTGTCTTTGTTATAGCTATTATTTCTAGAGCATCTTTAGAAAGAATAGTAGAAGTACTTGATGAAATACCTGATATTAAAAATCCTAAAGAACCAGTTATGGAAGTAAGAGATGGTAGTATAGAATTTAATAATGTTTCATTTAGTTATGTAAAAGATAAAGAAAAAGAAGTATTAAGAAATATAAAAGTTAATATTAAAAGTGGAGAGACTATTGGTATTATTGGAGAAGTAGGTTGTGGTAAATCATCTTTTGTTAATTTAATACCAAGACTTTATGATGTTACTGAAGGCGTTCTTAAAGTTGGTGGAGTAGATGTTAAAGATTATGATCTTAAAGTACTTCGCGATAATGTTGCGGTTGTTTTACAAAAGAATGTTTTATTTAGTGGAACAATTGAAGAAAACATAAAATGGGGAGACGAAAAAGCAACTCATGAAGAAGTCGTTAAAGTTTGTAAAGCTGCACAAGCAGATGGCTTTATAAACAAGAAACCTGATAAGTATGATACTTTCCTTGAAGAAGGAGGGGTTAACGTATCTGGTGGACAAAAACAAAGATTATGTATTGCAAGAGCACTTTTAAAGAAACCTAAAATATTAATACTAGATGATAGTACAAGTGCAGTAGATACAAAAACAGATAGTTTAATTCTTAAAGCATTTAAAGAAGATGTTCCTGATGTTACGAAAATTATTATTGCTCAAAGAATATCTAGTGTTAAAGATGCAGATAGAATAATAGTCCTTGATGGTGGAAAAATAAACGGAATTGGTAGTCATGAAGAACTAATAAAAAGTAATAAAATATATAAAGAAGTATATGACTCTCAATTAGAAGGGAGTGATAAATAATGGCTACTAAACCTAATAAAAAAATGGAAATAAAAAAGGGTACATTTAAAAGACTTCTTAATTATGTAAAAAATTATTATGTTTTATTAATAATAGTATTTATATGTATTATTATTAGTGCAGCAGCTGGAGTATGTGGATCACTTTTCTTAAGAACGCTAGTAGATGATAACATAGTAAAAATGATAGAGACAGGATCTCATGATTATTCATCACTTCTTAATGCCATAATGGGATTAATTATTATATATTTAGTTGGATTAGTATGTAATTATGTTTATAACATATTAATGACTAGAGTAAGTCAAGGAGTACTTAAAAATATAAGAGATGATATGTTCTCTAATATGGAGAAATTACCAATTAGCTATTTTGATCAAAACAAGAGTGGAGATATTATGAGTCGTTTCACTAACGACGCAGATACTCTAAGAGAAACAATATCTAGAGGTCTTCCTAATTTAGTTTCTAGTTTAATAACTATATTAGCAATTCTTATTTCAATGTTCTATTTAAACTGGATACTTGCTATATTTATAGTTTTATTTTCGATAATGACAGTATTTATTACTTCTTATCTTGCTAAGCAAAGTGGAAAGAGCTTTGTTAAAGGACAAGAATCACTAGGTAAAGTAAATGCTTATATAGAAGAAATACTTAATGGTCAAAAAGTAGTTAAAGTATTTAACTATGAAGATAAAGCTAAAAAGAAATTTAATAAATTAAATGAACAATTAAGAGAAGATTATTATAAAGCAAATAAATATGCTAGTATTACTATGCCAGTAGCAGGCAACTTAGGATATTTAGAATATGCTTCAGTTGCTTTTGTGGGTACATTATTAACACTTAATAATGTGACTGCTATTTCAATTGGAGTTATGGTATCTTTCCTTAATTTAACTAGAAACTTTACTATGCCAGTAAATCAAATTACTAATCAGTTAAGTCAAGTAATTAGAAGTATGGCTGGTGCTTCAAGAATCTTTACAATGATGGATGAAGAGAAAGAAAAAGATGATGGATATGTAACTCTTACAAAAGTAAGAGAAGAAAATGGCACATATGTAGAAGACGAAAATGGAATATGGGCTTGGAAACATCCACATCATGATGGAACTTTAACTTACGAATTATTAAAAGGACATATTGAATTAAGAGATGTTGATTTTAGTTATGTAAAAGGTAAACAAGTATTAAATAACATCAGTATCTATGCTAAACCGGGTCAAAAGATTGCCTTAGTTGGTTCAACCGGAGCTGGTAAGACAACAATTACCAACTTATTAAATAGATTTTATGATATTGAAGATGGTAAGATTAGATATGATGGAATTAACATTAATAAGATTAAGAAAAAAGATTTAAGAAAATCTTTAGGAATGGTTCTTCAAGATGTTAATTTATTTACAGGTACTATTAAAGATAATATTAAATATGGTAATGATGATGCTACTGATGAAGAAGTAATAGCGGCTGCTAAACTTGCTAATGCTCATGACTTTATTATGATGATGCCAAAAGGATATGATACGATGCTAACAGGTAATGGACAAGAATTATCTCAAGGACAAAGACAGTTAATAAGTATAGCAAGAGTAGCTATTAATAATCCACCAGTTATGATTCTTGATGAAGCAACTTCAAGTATCGATACAAGAACAGAAAAAATTGTTAATAATGGTATGGATAAATTAATGGAAGGTAGAACAGTATTTGTAATTGCTCATAGATTATCCACAATTAAGAACGCCAAAGCTATAATGGTTATGGAAAATGGTGAGATTATTGAAAGAGGTAATCATGAAGATCTTCTTAAAGAAAAAGGAGAATATTACGAATTATATACAGGAAAAGTTGAACTTGAATAGTTTAACTTTTTTTTGTATCATAAACTATAGATAGGAGAATTTTATGTTTCAAGGAATGATTGGTGGATTTAATCCCAATGATATGATGGGTGGTGGACATCACGAAGCTAAATTAGATGGTTATAGTGATGATATAAAATCTCAAGATATAGTATTTTTTGAATATTCTTGTAATGAATATGTTATTAGAGCAGAAAAAAAAGATGACAAAGTAGTAATAATATGTAATGGTCACTATTCTAATCATAGAGATGGAAGATATTTTAGAATTAAGTATGAATCAGAAGATTTAAGTATTTTTGATGAACTTCAAAAAGTAGTAGTTGAAGGAAATATTTCTAATGGAAATGGAACTACTTCTCATACTGATGGGCTACCAGCTGGTATTGGGGATATTATTACTATTAATTATGCTAGTGGAGAAAAAATATATAAATATGCTAATAATTATCGTACAGTTTCTCCTGAGTATGCTAGTAAGTTTTATAATGTATTTAGAAACTATGTTCAAAAATATGGACTAGATTTTACTTCAAAAGGATCTAATCAAAAATTATATGATGATCCAGATGAAGAATATTTACAAGGTACATGGACTGGTAAACATTTTGGTAATGAGTTATCAGCCACTTTTGACAAAGATAAAGTAAAAATAACTGTTGATGGCAAAGAAGTAGAAAATGCAACTTATAAAATAGTAGAAGGAAGAGTAGTTAAAGATAAGTTAAGTGAAGAAAATGCTGATCCTGATAGATATACAAGTTATGAAAATTTTGAAGGAATATCACTCTTTGGAAAAAAGAACTACTTTACCTTATCATGTTATTTCTTAACAGAATCGTATTCTACTTGTGATTTACATAATTTCGATAAAAAGAAACCTGAAGATGAAGAATAATGATTTAATCATTATTTTTTTTATGTACATTTTTATATTTATAATTTATAATACTAAATTGTTCGGAGGGGATATTGTGAATAAAGAAGAAATTGTTAGTCTATTTAAATTACCAGAATTTGTAGAATTACTTAAAGTAATGGGTAAAAATAGAGATATAGAAAGTTTAATGTTTAGAGAAATTGCCTATTCTGGTGATGTATATGAAATAGTTAAATATAATGATAGTCTTATATTAAAAGAGCAAGGTACTAATTTAGGAGCTAAGATATCATTTAAATTTGATGAAGAAAAAAATGATGTAGATTATTATTTTAATTATGCTACTGATAATTGTACAATTAATATATCTTTATTAGATAAAGATGGAAGTACTATTACTTTTAGTAGTAGATTAATTGCTAATGATACAGATAATACATTTAAAAGTATTACACCAGTTGATATTATGAATGGAGTAATTACTTATACAGATTCTAATAAAAAAGTACATGAATTTAGCTGGAACAAATTAGCACCTAAAAATATGATTTTTGAAGATGATAGAATTAAATTTTTAAATGCTGAATTTGCTCTTGATGGTTCTAAAATATTAACACTTAATGGAAAAGACGTATCAAGTACAGATTATGTAGATGGTAAGAAAGTTCGTACATATAATGAAGTATTAAATGGAATAGAAGCTAAATTAAAAATAAGAGAACAATTAATTAATAAATTAACTGATTTTAAATTAGATAAAAATAGTTTATCTTTATTATCAGATATTATTGAAGAAGAAGTAGATTATGTTAAAAAAGATAGTTTACCAGTAATTGAAAAGGTAAAAGCTAAAAGACTAGGAGAATAATTTAATTCTTCTTTTTTTTCTATAATTATAATCTTTTTTATAGTATAATGTTCTTGAGTTGGTGAATAATATGGAAGAAAAGAATAAAAATGTAATTGAAGGAACTGCTGAAGAAAAGATAGAAGAAAAAAAACAATCTAAGTTTAGACTTGATTGGTATACTATTTTAGCTTTTGCTATTATGTTTATAGGAGTTATTTCTACTATATATTATGTAGTTAGAATGGCTGTTAAATAATATGGGAAATCTTTATATAGTAGCTACTCCAATTGGAAATTTAAGTGATATTAGTTTTAGAGCACTTGAAATACTTAAAAGTGTTGATATGATTTTATGTGAAGATACTAGACAAACAATTAAGATATTAAATCGTTATGATTTTAAAAATAAATTAGTAGCTTTTCATAAATTTAATGAAAATGAAAAAAGTAATGAAATAATTAATGAATTAAAAAGTGGTAAAAATATAGCATTAGTCAGTGATGCAGGAACTCCACTTATTAGTGATCCTGGTTATCCACTTGTTTTAAAAGCAAGAGAAGAAGGTATAACAGTTCTTGGAGTACCTGGTGCATCTGCTATTATTACGGCTCTTTCAATATCAGGAATGGAAACAGTTAATTTTTCTTTTTTAGGTTTCTTATCTCAAGATAGTAGTAAATTTAAAGAAGAACTAGATCTTATAGATAAATCATTAATAAATACTTTTGTTATGTATGAATCACCTAAAAGAATAGTTAAGTTAGTTAAATGCCTTAAAGATAGATTTTCAAATAGTAAAATATTTATTGCTAATGACTTAACTAAATTACATGAAAGAAGTATTTATGGAAAAGTAGAAGAAGTATTAGATATTATTGAAAATGATCCTAATATAGAAAAGGGAGAATATGTATTAATACTTCAAAAAGAAAATATTAAAGAAGAAGTAGTTGAAGAATATACTTTAGAAGCTAAATTAATTAATATTATTTTTAAATATAATTTAAGTATGAAAGATGCAATTAATAAATTAAGTGAAGATAAGACTATTAAAAAGAATGATTTATATAAAGCTAGTTTAAATCTTAAAGAATATTTTAAATAGGTGAATTATATGTTATTAAGTGAATGGAAAGATTATGAACTGATAGATACATCTAACGGAGAAAAATTAGAACGTTGGGGTAAATATGTTTTATTAAGACCAGATCCTAGTATTATTTGGGATAATGGTAATCTATTAGATAAAAATAAAAATGATATAGATGCATACTATACTAGAAGTCATACTGGTGGAGGAGCTTGGACTAATTTAAAAAAGATACCAGCTTCTTGGACAGTTAGTTATAAAGATTTAGTTTTTAATGTTAAACAGATGGGATTTAAACATACAGGTTTATTTCCAGAGCAATCTGTTAACTGGGAATTTTATTTAGATAAAATTAGTAAAAGTAGTAGACCTATTAAAGTACTTAATTTATTTGCTTATACTGGTGCTGCGACTGTAGCTTGTCTTAAAGCAGGAGCTATGGTTACTCACGTTGATTCATCTAGAGGAATGACAGACTGGGCTAAAGAAAATGTTAGAATTAATAAATTAGATGAAACTAAAGTTAGATATATAGTTGATGATGTAGTTAAATTTGTATCACGTGAGATTAGACGTGGTAATAAATATGATGCAATTATCATGGATCCTCCTAGTTATGGAAGAGGAGCTAATAAAGAAGTGTGGGATATTGAAAAAGACTTATTTAATTTAGTTAAGTTATGTACAGAAATATTAAGTGATAAACCATTGTTTTTTGTAATTAATACCTATACTACTGCTTTATCTAAAGAAGTATTTAATAATATATTAAAAATAACTATTAATAAATATAAAGGAACAATAAATAGTTATGAAATAGGTTTAAAAGATAAAAATGGTTTTATATTACCATGTGGTATTGTTTCAAGATGGGAAGGAGATAATTAATATGAATGAAAAATTTAAATATGTATTAAAAGGATTACTAGCATTAGTTATTTTTTATGGATGCTCAATTGTAACTGGTTTAGTTGCAGGATTTGGGCTAGGATTTTACATAGCATTTACTGGAAAAGAACTAAGTGCCATAGAAACATATGCAACTTCGCCTTTATTTAATGCTATTACTACAGGATTATCTGATATATTAGCAATTATTGTATGTTTACTTATAATGAAATTTAGTAAAAAAGAATATAAATATAATAACAAAGTAACAGCTTTATCAATATTATTCTTTGTGATGTTTGGTATATTCCTTGGTAATGCTACAGATCTTACATATACAACATCTACAGGAATTAAGGAAGCAGTAAACTATATGAGCAGTTTTATGAGTAATTTTTGGTTATCAATTCTTGTAGTTGGTATTATTGCACCAGTAGCAGAAGAATTATTATTTAGAGGAATTATGTTTGAAAACTTTAGAAAAGGATTTCCTCAAGTAGCTGCAGTAATTATAGCAGCAGCAATTTTTGGTTTATTACATATTACTGGTGGATTATTATATTTTGTATCAACATTTATAATTGGTATATTTGCTTGTCTAGTTGTAATTAAAACAAATTCTATTATTTATCCGATGATAATACATATTACAAACAATATTATGTCAGTAATACTATTTAAAATAGGTTATTATAATTTTAATTTTTCAACAATGCTTATCATTAACATAGTATCTATATTAATAACTTGTGGATTAACATATATACTTATGAAAAAAATTAAGAAAGTTAAATAAAAGAAGGGTTAACCTTCTTTTTTTGTGTGTTATAATCATTTTAAGAAATAAAATAATTAAAGGTGTATTATGAATAATTTAAAAGTATTATATGAAGATAATCATGTTATTGTAGTCGTTAAACCTCCCAATGTGCTAAGTCAAGCTGATAGTACTAAGGATATAGATATGTTAACAATAGTAAAAAAATATATTAAAGAAAAATATCATAAACCAGGTAATGTTTATCTTGGACTAGTACATAGATTAGACAGACCAGTTGGAGGAATAATGGTATTTGCTAGATCCAGTAAAGCTGCTAGTAGATTATCAGAATCTATTAAAAGTAGAGAGGGAATTACTAAAACATATTTAGCTATAGTAAATGGTATTTTGAAAGAAAAAGAAGGATCCTTTGAAGATTATTTATTAAAAAAGGATGATGGTAATACTATAGTTACTACTAAAGAAAGTGGCAAATTAAGTAAACTAAATTATAGAGTAATTGAAGAAAAAGATAATCTATCACTTGTAGAAATAGAATTATTAACAGGTAGACATCACCAAATAAGAGTAGAATTTTCTTCAAGAGGATATCCACTATTTAGTGATCAAAGATATGGAAAAAAAGAGCCTGGTGATATTTGTTTATGGGCTTATAAATTATCTTTTGTTCATCCAATTTTAAAAAAAGAAATGAATTTTACTTATCTACCAAAATTTACAAATGATACTTGGAATATGTTTAATCTAAATAATTTATTATAGTTTTTTAAATTTAACTACTTGCATTTAAATAATATATTTGTTAAAATTTATTTTGAGAATAGAAAAGGGAAGAAGGATATGATTTTATGAATAATGTCTTTAATATGATGAAATTTGATTTTGGTGAGTTTATTACTCGTAAAGAAGGTATTTGTTTAATACTTGGATGTGTCTTTTTAATAGTAGGAATAATTTTATTAATTGTTTCTAAAAAGAAAAAAGGTAATAAACCAGCAAGTGAAGATAAAGTAGAAGCAGTTGCTACAACTGAAGTTCAAAGTGAACCTGTAACAGAAGCTATTACTGAAGCTGTAACTGAAGCACCTCAAGCTGTTGAAGTGGCTCCGATAGTTAATACAACTCCAGTAGAAACTCCAACAGAGGCTGCACCTGTAGCACCAGTAACAGATACAGTTCCTATTGTAGAAACTCCAGTAGCAACAGTTCCAGAAACACCTGTTACACCTCAAGAAACTGCACCAGTAGCTGAACCAGTTACTGAAGCACCAGTAGTAATTGAACCTGTAACAGAAGCTGCACCAGTAGTTGCTCCACAACCTGAAGCAGTAACAGAAACTCCAGTAGCCGCTGCACCAGTAGCACCTGCTGCTCCAGCTGAATCAGTAAGTGTTTACGGAGGAGTAAGTCCTGAAGCTGAAATTAAAGAAAATGTCGTAGAAGAAGCTCCAAGAGAAATTTATGGAGGAGCTAATCCTTTAGAAAATACAGCACCAATTCCTACATCTGATGTAAGAGCTGCTTATGGAGGTGCAAGTGTTGCTCCAGTAGAAACTGCACCAGTTGAACCAGTAACAGAAGCACCAGCACCAGTTGCTGCACCAGTAGAACCTGCAGCACCAGCTGAACCTCAAGTTGAAACATTAACTGCTCCAACTTCAGATCCAGTAGAAAAGTTAGATTTTTAGTAAATAAAGCACTTCAATGAGGTGCTTTTTAATTTATTAAACCTTTATAAATAAAGGGTTTTACAACGCATATCTTCTAGAAACCTTTAAAAATAAACATTTTATTTGACAAATTCCTCTAAAAGTGTTATAATGTATACACATCTTGAGTAAGGGTATAGATGTGTATAGTATAAGACAGGTAGGGGGGTTGAATACTATGAAACAAAATTATATTTTTGAATACGAAAATGAAAATGATTTTAGAAAAAAAGAAAGAACTGTAAGAAAATATAACATGTTTGCTTACAAGAAATTAACTTTTGAATATTATCCAGAAATTAGAAGTGGTAACTTTTTAGGTAAATTAGTTTCTGTATCTAAAAAAGATAATACTAAAAGCTATGAATTAAAACTTCCAACTGATAAATTATTTGCTCAAGTTCATGGTGAAATTAGACTTCACTATACTGTATATGAAGAAAATCATATTATACTATTAACTAATATTACTCCTGAAGAAATATTAGAAGAAGGACATCGTGCTGAATTATCTACTTATAAAGGTGTAATGATTTCTAAAACACATCCAGAAAAAGATATGTTTAAAGTTAATTTACTAAGTATGATACAAAAATAATGTAAAGAATAGTTTATCTATTCTTTTTTTTGTCTTTAAATGGTATAATCATATTAAGGTATGGTGATTATATATGAAAGATAAAAGAGGTTTTACTTTAATTGAATTGTTAGCTGTTGTTGTTATATTAGGAGTTATTATGTTAATTGCAGTACCTAATATTTTGTCAACACTTGATAAAAACAAAAAGGACTCATTCTTAAAGGATGCTCAAAGAATGGTTAGTGCTGCTGAATATAAGTTAGCTAGTCCTAATGTAGCAGAGCCAACAACAAATAATATAGTTGTAATTGCATTAAAAGATTTACCTACAGCTTCAATAGAAGATTCTCCTTATGGTAATAAGTATTCTCCAACAAAATCGTTTGTAGCTATTACTAAAGAAAAAGTTGGTACTAATTACAAATATAAATATTATGCACATTTACTAGCATGTACTGATTTAGATTGCTCTGTTGAATCAAGAGATAATAGAGCATTAATATTACATGAAGTAGATGATCTTGGAGATTCAAGTAGATTTTCACTTGTAGTTGAAGGATCTGAAGCTAATGGAGAATTAAATCTAATTAAACAAGATTCACGTATTGCTCAAAAAACAGTAGGGGATACTTCAATAGCAGTAGTTCATTATGAAAATAAATAGTAGCTTTTATGCTACTTTTTTTTATTATATGTAATTCAATGTAAAATATTATTTTTACTTATTGATTAATTTTTTAACTAGTGATAACATTTAATTATAATAGAAAGGAAGGAAAATAAAATGAGAAGAAAAAATGGATTTACATTAATCGAACTATTAGCTGTTATCATTATTTTAGGAGTTATAATGTTAATAGCAATTCCAAGTGTTACACAACAAATTACAAACTCTAGAAAGAACAGTTATGTAGATACTGCACAACAATATATCAATGCAGTAGTTACAAAAGTTAATGAAGGAAATATCTCAATGTTTGATACTAAGAGATTATACTTAGTACCAGTTGGAAATGATGATACAGTTTCATGTGTATCATTAGAATCAGGTGGAGCTTCACCATTTAGTAGATATTACAAATATGCATATGTTGCAGTACATTATACTGGAACAGGATATGATTATTGGTTCTTAGCACAAGATGGAGCTAATCAAGGATTTAAAACTGAATCTTCTAAAAATTTAGAAAAGAGTGGAAAATCATTAGTATTATCTAATATGAAAACTCCTAATACAAATTTAACTAATATGTATGGTACTTATGAAACTACTGGTACTAACAAGAATACTTATTCTGCATCAAGTATAACAGGTGATAGTAGAATACTAAAAGATACTGCGTTAAGTACATTCACAGGAAGTGATGATACTGATTCACAACTTAAGACTGTTTTAGAAGATACTAAACTTGGAACTGGTACAGATAAAGAACCATATACATCAGTTGAATTTATTGCAGTAAGTTCTTGTAAAAATTAATAAAAATGGCAATGTGTAAAGCATTGCTTTTTTATTTACAAAAAATCACAAATTAATAAATATATAATATTGACCTAAAATTAATCTAGTGATAACATTTAATTATAATAGAAAGGAAGAAAAATAAAATGAGAAGAAAAAATGGATTTACATTAATCGAACTATTAGCTGTTATCATTATTTTAGGAGTTATAATGTTAATAGCAATCCCAAGTGTTACACAACAAATTACAAACTCTAGAAAGAACAGTTATGTAGATACTGCACAACAATATATCAATGCAGTAGTTACAAAAGTTAATGAAGGTACAATGCCTATGTTTGATACTTCAAGATTATATCTAATTCCAGTAGGAAATAATGAAGATATTTCATGTGTATCATTAGAATCAGGTGGAGCATCACCATTTAGTAAGGACTATAAATATGCATATGTTGCAGTACATTATACTGGAAAAGGATATGATTATTGGTTCTTAGCTGAAGATGCTGCTGCTCAAGGATTTAAAATTACTTCATCTAAAGAATTAGAAAAATCTGGAAAATCTAATGTAGTAAGTGGTATTGATAATATTTATTTATTACAAGAAACTTATACTGGAATTGAAGTTAGCTCTGATTGTGATGATGATGCTGGATGTGAAAGAACTATTGTTTCATGTAAAGCAAATTCAACAGAATGTCCAAATACACAATATAATATTTTAGCTGGAGAAGGTACTGGTAATACAATTCAAGCTTCTGCAAAAGCTGCAACTGAATTTAAAACTGTTCTTTCAGGATTCGATTCGATTGAAGTATTTGACAAAGATGCTTGTAATGCTGAATAATGTATTAAATTAAGGATGAGAAATCATCCTTTTTTTGTTGTCTTTTTAATCTTTATATGTTATAATTTTGTTCGTTTGAAGAAAACAGTTTTTATTTTACTGTTTTTTTGATATAATACATATAGTTATTTAGGAGGGATATTATGGCTAAGGTAGGAAATAGACAAGGTAAGATTCTTGTTTGTCAAGAATGTAAAAATGAAAATTATCGTACTGAAAAGAATGTTAAAAAGACTACTGATCGTTTAGAATTAAATAAATTTTGTAGTACTTGTGGTAAACATACTGTTCATAAAGAAAAGAAATAGTTAGTAGGTGTATTTTATGGTAAATGTAAATGATATTAAAAATGGAATGACATTAAAGATTGATAATAATCTTTATATAGTATTAGATTTTCAACATGTTAAACCAGGTAAAGGAAGCGCTTTTGTTCGTACTAAAATGAAAAATTTAAGAACAGGTGCTATTATTGAAAATACTTATAATACTAATGTTAAATTCGAAAGTGCTCATATTGACAAACAAACTATGCAATTCTTATATTCTCAAGGTGATACTTATTACTTTATGAATATGAATACATATGATCAAATAGAGCTTAAGAAAGAATCTCTTGGAGATGATTATAAATTCTTAAAGGAAAACCTAGAAGTAATGATATCTTTCTATGAAGGAGAAGTACTTGGTATGATGCTTCCTGATAAGATTGAATATGTTATTACAAGAAGTGAACCAGGTGTTAAGGGTAATACTACTAATACTGCAATGAAAGATGCAGAATTAGAAAATGGTATGACTGTTAAAGTACCAATGTTTATCGAAGAAGGAGAACATATTATGGTTTCTACTTTAGATGGTAAATATGTATCAAGAGCATAGAAATATGCTTTTTTTATATGAACTTTGATTATAATTTTGATGAAAACTTTATTTCTTATAGAAAGGGTAATGTAAAACTTACTAATAGAGAAATAGAAGTATTAGATAGATATGAAGTTCCTTATAAGAATTTAACTATGAGTAGACTTTTAACTACATTAGATGATTTATGTAATACATATGAAGATGAAGATTTAGAAATTATTACAGAAGAAATTGCTACTAGAAATTATTATGACAATACTAGAAAGTAGGTTAATATGAAAAATGTTTTAATAACTGGTGGAGCTAGTGGATTAGGTAAATATCTAGCTAGTTCCTTTAAAAATGATAATTATAACGTTATTATTACTTATAATAGTCATAGAGATGAAGCATATAAATTAAAAGAAGAATTAGATATAGATGTATATAAACTTGATTTATCTAATGAAGAGAATATTATTAGTACTTATAACGATATTATAGATAAATATAAATCTATAGATATTCTTATTAATAATGCTTCTTTTGAGGAAGATTCTGAAGTAGAATTTAAAACTAAAGAATCGTTTATTAAGAGTTATGATATTAATGTAGTTGGTCCTTTTCTATTAACTAGATTAGTAGGAGATTCTATGTTTTCAAATAAGTCTGGTAAGATAATATTTATTTCTTCTGATAATTCCTTTGATAGAATGGATCCAGTTACTATGGAATATGATGCTAGTAAAAGTGCATTAAATAGTATTGTTAAAAACTTTGCTATTCATTATAGTCCTTATGTTATTGTTAATGGTATTGCGCCAGGCTGGATACTAACTGATAGAGTTATTAAACAAAATGATGAATTAAATGGTTTACTAGAAAAAGAAGAATGTAAAAAAATATTACTAAATAGATTTGCCTCTATGGAAGATATTTCTAATTTACTTATTTTTATGTCTAGTGATAAGTGTAATTATATAGATGGAGAAATAATTAAAGTAGATGGGGGAACTAGAATATAGGAGTTTATATGTTAAATAAAGATATTGTAGATTTAGTTAATAAAGAAGAAAAAAAATTAACTAAAGAATTTAATGAAATAGATAGATTATGTGACTCTAATAGTCTTAAAGTATTAGAAGCTTTTAGAAAGAATAATATATCTGAGATGCATTTTAATAGTACTACTGGTTATGGATATAATGACATTGGTAGAGAAGCTATTGAAAACGTATTTGCTGATGTACTTGGAGCAGAAAGTGCTTTAGTAAGAAGTCAATTTATAAGTGGTTCTCATGCTTTAACTGTTTGTTTATTTGCTCTATTAAGACCAGGTGATACGCTTTTATCTGTTAGTGGTAAACCATATGATACTTTAGAAGAAGTAATAGGTATTAAAGATAATCCTAGTTCGTTAAAAAGTTTTGGAGTTAATTATAGACAAGTTGATCTTATAGATAATGAATTTGATTATGATAGTATTAAAAAAGAGATTACTTCTAATAAAATTAAAGTAATTGAAATACAAAGATCTAAGGGATATAGCACTCGTAAAAGTATTGATATAGAGAAATTAGAGAAAGTTGTTAGTTTTATTAAATCAATAGATGATTCAATTATTATTATGGTTGATAATTGTTATTGTGAATTTGTTGAAGAAAAGTCACCACTTGAAGTTGGAGCAGATGTAATAGTAGGTTCTCTTATTAAGAATTTAGGTGCTGGTATTGCTCCAAATGGGGCTTATATTGCTGGTAAAAAAGATCTTGTAGATTTAGCTGGTGAAAGACTAACTCTTCCTGGTGAAGGAAGAGATGTAGGTCCAACACTTGGTATTAATAAAGAATTTTTACTTGGACTATTTATGGCTCCTAGCGTAGTAGCAAGTGCTTTAAAAACAGCAGTATTAACTAGTAAAGTAATGGAAGAACTTGGTTATAACGTAGAACCTAAATATAATGAAAAACGTGCTGATATCGTTCAAAATATCATTTTTGAAGATAGAGAATTACTTATTAAATACTGTCAAGGTATTCAAATGTATTCACCAGTTGATAGTAATGCACTTCCAGTTCCTGGACCTATGCCAGGCTATACAGATGAAGTTATTATGGCAGCCGGAGCATTCACTCAAGGATCATCTATTGAGATATCCTGTGATGGACCTTTAAGACCACCATATATTGCTTATCAGCAAGGGTCTCTTACTTATCAATATGGTAAATTAGCACTAATCAGTGCAATAAGTAATATAAAATAAAAAAATGTCAAATTTTTGTGATACATGTTATATAGTATCATTTTTTTTGCTATAATTATTATTAGAATGGGTGAAGTAATATGACAAGATATAATCCTAATATAAATGAAGGTTTAAGTAATGAACAAGTTGAATTAAGAATTAAAGAAGGATTAGTACATCATGATGTAACAGTCCCTACTAAAAGTATAAAAGAAATTATATTTACTAATGTATTTACAGCTTTTAACTTTCTAAACTTTGGTTTAGCTTTTTGTATTTTATTAGCTGGTAATATTAAGAATTTATTATTCATTGGAACAGTATTTCTTAATATGTTTATTAGTATATTTCAAGAAATAAAAGCTAAAAGAATTATAGATAAATTATCTCTTTTAGATCAAACTAAAGTAACTGTTATAAGAGAAAAAGAAATAAAAGAGATTACTAAAGAAGAAATAGTACTTGATGATTTAATTATTCTTAAAACAGGTAATCAAGTAGTAGTTGATTCTTATATACAAGAAGGAGAACTACTTGTTAATGAAAGTTTTATCACTGGAGAAGATATACCAATAGAAAAGAAACCTGGAGATATGATTTTATCAGGTAGTTTTATAGTTAGTGGTAATAGTACTATTAAAGTAGAACATATTGGTGAAGATAATTATACTTCTAAGATTAGTAAAGATGCTAAATACTTAAAGAAACTTAATAGTGAACTTATGAATTCCCTAAATAGAGTTATTAAGAGTATTTCTGTAATTATAGTACCTGTTGGTTTACTATTATTATTTAATCAAATGAATATTCCTAATACACCATTTAATATAGCAGTTATTAATACTTGTGCTGCTTTAATTGGTATGATTCCAGATGGTCTTATTCTTCTTACAAGTACAGTTTTAGCTGTATCTGTTATTCGTCTTGCTCGAGTAAATGTTTTAGTACAAGAATTATACTGTATAGAAACTTTAGCAAGAGTAGATGTACTATGTTTAGATAAAACAGGTACGATAACTGAAGGATACATGGAAGTAGTTGATTATATATTAGAAGATGGTGTCGATGATGCTGAATTTGCTAGAATTATCGATAGTTATACTAATACAATGATCGATTATAGTCCTACGATGAAAGCTATCGAAACTAGATTTAAAACAGAACAAGGAAAAGCCTTTACTGCTAAAAAAATAGTACCATTTTCTAGTGAAAGAAAATATTCCAGTATCGAATTATCTGATTGTACTTATTATCTTGGTGCATATGATTTTATTCTAGATAAACATAATAAAAAATATGATGAATATTCTAAAGATTACCGTGTTATTCTTTTAGCAAAAGAAGAAAAGGGTTCTAATAAACGTATTCCTATGGGAATAATACTTGTTCAAGATAAAATTAGAGAAAGTGCTAAAAAGACTATTGAGTACTTTAAAGAACAAGGTGTTACTGTTAAAGTAATAAGTGGAGATAATCCAGTTACTGTTTCTCATATTGCTAAAAGAGTAGGTATTGATGGATATGATAAATATGTTGATTTAAGTAATATAGAAACTAAAGAAGAACTTAAAGAAGCATATTTAAATAATACTATATTTGGAAGAGTTAAACCTAATCAAAAGAAACAATTAATTTTATTAATAAAAGAACTTGGTCATACTGTTGCAATGACAGGTGATGGAGTTAATGACGTTTTAGCTCTTAAAGAAGCAGATTGTTCTATTGCTATGGCAAGTGGTACAGAAGCTACTCGTAATGTTAGTCAGCTTGTCTTAATGGATTCAAACTTTGATTCACTTCCTCATGTAGTAGCAGAAGGAAGAAGAACAGTTAATAATATTTCTCGTTCAGCATCACTTTTCTTAACAAAGACAATGTATACGATGCTAACAGTAATAACACTTTTATTAATTGCTAAGAATTATCCATTCCAACCAATTCATTTATCACTAATGAATTTAATAACAATTGGAGTACCATCTTTTGTACTTGCCTTAGAGCCAAATAAAGAACGTATAAAAGGATCATTCTTGTCAATGGTAATAGCGACAGCCTTACCAATATCACTAACAATTTATACGATAGTTTTATTATCAATTGTTTTAGGACCTCGTATGATGTTTGGACAAGAACAAATTAGTACAGTTTGCGTACTTTTAACTACATTAATAATGCTTGTATATCAATTTAAATTATGTAGACCATTTAATACTATAAGAAGAGTTATGTTTATTACATTATGTACGTTATTTTCAATAGAAATATTATTCTTTAGAGATTTCTTTTCACTATCAAGAATTACTGGTGATTTAGTATTTTTTACTGCAATATTGTTTATATTAGGTATGTTATTATGGTATTTCTATGATAAATTTATAAAATACTTTGTCAAAAGTTATAAATCTATGAAGAGTAAAAAGGAGAAAAAAATATGAAATTAAGGAAAGCTGTTTTAATAATTCATGGTATTGCTGGTGGTACTTATGATCAAGAAGAATTAGCAAGATACTTACAATTAAAAAGAAAATTTGATGTATTTCAATTTACTTTACCAGGTCATGATGTTAGAGATATTGCTAAAACTACTTGTGAAGAATGGATTAGTAGTGCTAATGATCATATTGAATGGTTAATTAAACATGGATATGGTTCCATCTATTTAGTAGGTCATTCTATGGGTGGTGTAATCGCTTGTTATATGGCTACAAAATACAAACAAGTTAAAAGAATTGTATTAGTTGCACCTTCTTTTGACCATATTGAAAAAGAAGAGGGCAGTTTATTAAAAACATTATTCAAAACTCCAGAAATGATTCAAGCATATGGAGTTGAAGAATTTTTAACTCGTATTAATAAATTACCATTTACAGCATTAAATGAATTTAAAAAACTTGTAGAAACATATCAAGATTCATATAAAGAATTAAAAGTTCCAGTTATGATAGTACATGGTAGTCAAGATCAAATGGTACCAATTGATTCTACTAAAAGATTATATAATTATCTAAAAGTAAAAAAGAAATATCTAGAAGTAAACGATTATTATCATGATGTTTTTAAGGGACCTAAAGTACTTGATATAGATAAAGAAATATGTAGTTTTTTAAAGAAACCAAAAATATTTATTAAAAAAGCCGAAATTAAAACAATATAATATTTTAAAATTTATAGTTTTATTGTATTATATAGATAAGGAGAGATTATATGAATAGTGAAATAATCGAATTAACTAAAGATTTAATGGATAAAGCTCTAGAAAGTGTAGATAAAAGATTTACTACTGTAAGAGCAGGAAGAGCTAATCCTAGTATGTTAGATGGTGTTGTAGTTAGTTATTATGGCGTTCCTACACCACTAAAGAGTTTAGCTACAATTAGTGTTCCAGAAGGAAGACAATTACTTATTAAGCCATATGATAAGGGAAGTTTAAGTGCTGTTGAAAAAGCTATTTTTGAAGCTGATTTAGGTCTTACTCCAACTAATG
>JAEEGL014127434.1_pt1 | contig 41722 bp, 35 predicted proteins | sample 9134231 | NCBI WGS metagenome assembly JAEEGL01 (sample SAMN16246548, study PRJNA631951) | gut metagenome | biome: gut microbiome; feature: rumen; material: fiber-attached | host: Bos | place: Iran: Karaj | collected 2018-10
AAACAGAAAGCCTGCCTGCTCGACTATCTCCGCTCCAATGCGGACCGGCATGTCACCGCGGGAGAGCTCCTGCACGCCCTCGCTGACCGCGGTACGCCGCTCGGCGCGGCAACCGTCTACCGGCAGCTCGAGCGGCTCGAATCCGAGGGGCTTGTCCGGCGCTATACCATCGACGACCGCGGCTCCGCCTGCTGGCAGTATGCCGGCGGTTCGGCGGAGTGCCAGACCCACTTTCACCTGAAATGCACCGCCTGCGGCACGCTCTTCCACCTCGACTGCGAGCACCTGAACGAGATCGCAGCCCATGTCGCCGCCGACCACGGCTTTCAGATCGACCCGGGGCGCACCGTCTTCTACGGGCTCTGCGCGGATTGCAGCGCCGGAACTGAGAAATAAGAAATGACCCCGCAACGAAATGAATATTGAGAGGACAAACAACCACATGAAGCTCTGCAGACAAATCGCTGCTGCCGGTCTGGCGGCACTGCTCGCACTCGCCTGCTGCACCGGCTGCGGCGGCGCACGGAAATCCGACAGATTCGAGATCGTCACGACGGTCTACGCGGTCTATGACATGGCAAAGCAGCTCACGGCGGAGTTTGACCGCCCCGTCGAGGTCAGACTGCTGCTGACGCCGGGCGGCGAGAGCCATTCCTACGAGCCCTCCCCGGCAGACGCCGCTGCCATTCAGCGCTGCGGGCTCTTCGCCTATATCGGCGGGAGCTCGGAGCAGTGGGCGGACAAAATGATCGCCGCGAGCCGCACCGACAAAGACAATCTGCGGCTGTTCGATTCGGTGCAGGCGCTTGCGGAGGAGACCGTCGAGGGCATGGAGGCGGAGGAGCCCGACTTCGCGCACGACCACGATCACGACGGCATCGAGCCGGACGAGCACATCTGGACATCGCCGCGCAATGCCGATGCCATGCTCTCCGCGCTGCACGGGGCGGTCAACAAGGCTGTGCCGACCGAAGCTGCGCACTGCAATGAAGCATACGAGCGGCTGCACGCAGCGTTTCAGGAGCTGGACAGCCGCGCACTGGAGATCGTGCAGAACCAGAAGCGCGACACGATCATTGTCGCCGACCGCTTTCCCTTCCGCTATCTGACGCACGACTACGGCTGGAACTACTACGCCGCATTTGCGGGCTGCTCGAGCGATACCGACGCCTCCGCCGCGACGCTCTCCTTCCTCATCAAAAAGGTGCAGGAGCTTCATATCGGCACGGTGTTCTATCTCGAAAACTCGACGCAGAAGATCTCCGACGCCGTCTGTCAGGCGACGGGCGCGAAGGCAGTCATGCTGCAGTCGGGCAACAATGTCTCCGCGGCGGATTTCAACGCGGGCAAGCATTATCAGGATATCATGGCAGAAAACCTCAACGCAATAGAGGGGGCGCTCAGCTGATGGCATATATCACCTGCAAAGACCTGACGCTGCGCTATGAAGCGCTGACCGTGCAGGAGCATCTGAGCTTCACGGTCGAAAAGGGCGACTATCTGTGCATCGTCGGGGAGAACGGCTCAGGCAAATCGACGCTGGTGAAGTGTCTGCTCGGGCTCAAAAGCGCCGACGCCGGCACACTTTCGCTCGGCGACGGATTAAAGCGCAATGAGATCGGCTATCTGCCGCAGCAGAGCCAGATCCAGCGAAGCTTTCCCGCATCGGTCGAGGAGGTCGTGCGGTCGGGCTGTCTGAACAGTCACGGCATCCACCCCTTCTACACGAAGGCGGACAAGGCGAGAGCCGCCGAGCAGATGGCGCGGCTCAACATCACAGCTCTTGCCGACCGCTGCTACCGGGAGCTCTCCGGCGGACAGCAGCAGCGTGTTCTGCTGGCGCGGGCACTGTGCGCGACCGGCAAGCTGCTTCTGCTCGACGAGCCGCTGACCGGGCTTGACCCGTTGGTCGCCTCGGAGCTCTACGGCATTCTGCGGCATATTCACGAGGATCACGGCATCACGGTCGTCATGGTCACGCACGACGTCGAAAACGCGGTGCGCTATGCCTCGAGCATCCTGCACATCGGGAAGGACGAGAGCTTTTTCGGCTCGGTCGCGGCATACCGCGAGAGCCCGGTCGGACAGCGCTTTCTCGGGGAGCGGCTGCAGCAGGAGCACTGCAACGACTGCGAGCCGCGCTTTCCGCATATCCCGATCGACACGGAAGGGAGCGTGCAGGCATGAATTCGCTTTCCGAAATCCTCACGCCCGAGTTTCTCTCGGTCATTCTGCTGCCCGCACTGATCGCCGGCATCGCGGTCAGCCTGTGCGCCAGTCTGCTCGGCGTCAGCCTTGTGCTCAAGCGCTGCTCGATGATCGGCGACGGGCTTTCGCATGTCGGCTACGGCACACTCTGCATCGCGATCGCGCTGGGCTGGGCGCCCATGCAGGTGACGATCCCGGTCGTCATTCTCGCGGCATATATCCTGCTGCGGCTCTCGGAGAACAGCCGTCTCGGCGGCGACACGGCGATCGCGCTGTTCTCGACCTCTGCGCTCGCGCTGGGAATTTTTGCGTCGTCGAAGGCGAACCTGACGACCGACGTCAGCCATTATATGTTCGGCAGCATTCTCGCGATGACAAAGGGCGACGTGATCTTCAGCGCCGTGCTGAGCGTGTGCGTGCTGCTGACCTATCTGCTCTTCTACGACAAAATCTTCGCGGTGACCTTCGATGAGAGCTTTGCCCGCGCAACGGGTCTGAACGTGCGGTTTTACAATCTGCTGATCGCGGTGCTGACGGCGGTGACGGTGGTGCTCGGCATGATGATGATGGGCGCGCTGCTGATCTCGAGCCTGATGATCTTCCCGGCGGTGACGGCGATGCGCCTGTGCAAGCGCTTCCGGACGGTCGTGCTGACGGCGGTCGCGGTGTCGGTGAGCTGCTTCCTGATCGGGCTGCTGCTCTCGCTGCTGACCGATACGGCAGTCGGCGCAAGCGTGATTCTCGTCAATCTTGCGGTGTTCGCCGTTTCCAGCCTGATTGCGGGGATTCGCAGCCGGACCGGAAGGAAAAAGTGAACAGGCAGGAGCCCGCTGTTCGGGGTTCGGAGCGGTTCCGCGATTCTTTCCCCTTCTCCCGGTCTCATCCGTTGGTGACTGTGAGGTAGAGCAGCATGCCCCAGAGCGACAGGCTGCGCACCTGCGCGGACAGAAATACTGCCGCGAGCAGCAGCGCCGTGCAGCTGCTGACCGCCCTGACCGTCGGGGCAATGCGCTCGGGACGGCTGTGCATCAGCCGCTGTGAGAGCAGCTCTGCAAGCAGTGCACCGCCGTCGGTGCCGGAAAAGGGCAGGAGATTGAGCAGCCCCAGCGAGAGATTCGCACCGGCTGCACCCTCACGCCCGACCGCGTAAAATGCCGCTGCTGCGAGGAAATTCATGCACGGACCCGCCAGCAGCACCGCACAGAGCGCTTTGGTCGGGCAGACCGCAGCGCCGCGCATCCGCAGGCAGAGCCCTGCCGCCGAGACCCGCAGCGACTGCGGCTTCTGATGCACCAGACGCATCGCGAGCAGATGGGCGCACTCGTGGAGCAGACAGGCGGCGAGCGTCTGCATGAACACGCCGTGCGGCAGCCGCACCGAGAGCCACGCAAGCCATGCGGGTGCCGTAAAGTCGAGCAGCAGCGTGATATCACGGAGCGTGATTGCAAGCATAGACGCCTCCCTCATCAAACATGATGCATTCCGTTGATTCTATGCGCAAAGTCCCCGACGATATGCGGGGAATTTAGCAGAATCGCCGAAAAAAACTGTCCGGGGCGCAGACTTTTCCGTCTGCGCCCCCTTTACTTTTTGTGCCGGATATGGTATAATGTAGAGAAACAGACCGGTGCGGAACCGGCGCAGAAGGAGGCAGCCTCATCTATGGGAAAGATCATCGCAGTGGCAAACCAGAAGGGCGGTGTCGGCAAGTCGACCACGGTCGTCAACCTCGCCGCATATCTGGGTATGCGCGGAAAAAAGGTGCTCTGTGTCGACACCGACTCGCAGGGCAACACCACCACCGGGCTCGGTGTGCAGAAAAAGACGCTGAAATGCTCCTGCTACAATGTCCTGATCGGCTCCGCACGCATTCAGGATGCGCTGCTGGAAACGGAATTTGAGGGCGTCAGCCTTGTGCCGGCGGTCGCGGACCTCGCGGGTGCGGAGATCGAGCTGATCGAGCTGGAAAACCGTGTCAGCCGCCTGAAGGCAGCGCTGATGACCTGCCGCACCGATTACGACTACATCTTCATCGACTGCCCGCCGTCGCTGAGCCTGATCACGCTGAACAGCCTTGTCGCGGCAGATACGGTGATGATCCCGATGACCGCGGAATTCCTCGCGCTGGAGGGGCTTGCGCAGCTCTGGTCGACCGTGCGGCTCATCCGCAGCAAATACAATCCGTCGCTGCATCTGGAGGGCATTCTCTTCACGATGTACGACGCGCGGCTCAACCTCTCGGCAGAGGTGGTCGCGGAGGTGGAAAAATTCTTCCCCGGGCAGATCTTCGAGACGAAAATCCCGCGCAATGTGCGGCTTTCGGAAGCACCGAGCCACGGAAAGCCCGTGTTCTATTATGACCGCAGCTCGAAGGGCGCCGACGCCTATGAGCTGCTCGCGCACGAGCTCCTCGACGAGCCGCTTGTGCTCGACAAAAAGCCCAGAGGGTTTATTTTCAGCAAAAAATAACATCATAAGGACGCATTGCCGTCCTCCGCAGAAAAAAGGGGAGGTTTGAAGCCGATGGCAAGAGCCAGGGGCGGGCTCGGCAGCGGGCTGGAATCGCTGCTGGAGCAGAACACCGCCGAATCCGGTGCGGGCGTGCAGACGCTCCGCATCTCAGAGATCGAACAGAACCGCAGTCAGCCGCGCAAGCGCTTTGACGAGGACGCCATCACCGAGCTCGCCGAATCCATTCAGCAGCACGGCATGATCCAGCCGATCGTTGTGCGCCCCGTCGGCGAGAACCGCTGGCAGATCGTTGCCGGGGAACGCCGATGGCGCGCCGCAAAGCGCATCGGGCTTTCCGAGGTGCCGGTCATCATCCGCAATCTGACCGAGGCGGAGGCGAGCCAGATTGCACTGGTCGAGAACCTCCAGCGCGAAAACCTCAACCCGATCGAGGAGGCACGCGGCTATCAGACGCTGATGCAGCAGTTTGAGATGACGCAGGAGGAGGTCGCAAGGATCGTCGGACGCTCGCGACCGGCAGTTGCCAATGCGCTGCGCCTGCTGAATCTGCCCGTGCCCGTGCAGGATATGCTCGAAAAGGGCAGACTGACCGTCGGGCATGCAAAGGCGCTCGCAGCGATCCGGGACCCCGAGCTGCAGCTCACGCTCGCGGCAAGGGCGGCGGAGGACCGCATCACCGTGCGGGAGATCGAGCAGCTCGCGCAGAAGCAGGACAAGCCGCAGGAGACGCCGCAGACGCAGCGCACCCCGGAGCAGATATACTTTGAAGAGGTGGAGATCAGCCTCGGAGAGCGTCTCGGCAGAAAGGTCCGTGTGCAGAACGGACGCAAAAAGGGGACGATCGTGCTGGAATACTACGGCAAGGAGGACCTGCAGGCGCTTTGTAAGCTGCTGGCGGGCGAATGATTACGGTCGGTTCACATGAGGCATCACGCTCATGTGTTTGGAATCAGGACGGAAAGGATGAAGAAAATGATTCAGAACGCGAACAAATTTGCAAAGGAAGGGCTCACCTTCGACGATGTTCTGCTGATCCCGGCGCAGTCCGAGGTCACGCCGAACATGATCGATCTGCGGACAAGACTGGCACGCAATATCTATCTCAACACACCGATCATGACCTCTGCGATGGACACGGTCACCGAATCGAAAATGGCGATCGCAATCGCGCGTGAGGGCGGCATCGGCATTATCCACAAGAATATGACGGTCGAGCAGCAGTGCGACGAGGTCGACAAGGTCAAGCGCTCCGAGAACGGCGTCATTGTCAACCCCTTCTCGCTGACCGAGGACCGCTTTGTCTATGACGCGGACGAGCTCATGGGCAAATACAAGATCTCCGGCGTGCCGATCGTGGATAAGGAAGGGCATCTGGTCGGCATCATCACCAACCGCGACATGCGCTTCCTGACCGATTTCAGCCTGCGCATCCGCGACGTGATGACGAAGGACCATCTGGTCACCGCGCCCGTGGGCACGACGCTCGAGCAGGCACAGGAGATCCTGCGCTCGCACAAGATCGAAAAGCTCCCGATCGTCGATGCAGACGGCATTCTCCGCGGTCTCATCACGATCAAGGATATCGAAAAATCCGTCAAGTATCCGAATTCCGCGCGTGACGACACAGGGCGTCTGCTCTGCGGCGCCGCGATCGGCGTGACGAAGGACCTGCTCGACCGCGCAGGGCATCTGATCGACGCAAAAGCCGACGTGCTCGTGCTCGACAGCGCACACGGTCACAGCAAGAACATCATGAACGCGATCCGCTCCATCAAGGCGGAATTCCCGGACACCCCGCTGATCGCCGGCAATATCGCGACGGCAGAGGCGGCTGAGGCACTGATCGAGGCAGGCGCGGACGCCATTAAGGTCGGCATCGGTCCGGGCTCGATCTGCACGACCCGTGTGGTCGCGGGCATCGGCGTGCCGCAGATCACTGCGGTCTATGACGCCGCATGTGTCGCGGAAAAATACAACATCCCGGTCATCGCCGACGGCGGCATCAAGTATTCTGGCGACATCGTCAAGGCGCTGGCTGCCGGCGCGAATCTCGTCATGCTCGGCTCGCTCTTCGCAGGCTGCGAGGAGGCGCCCGGCGCGACCGAGATCTATCAGGGCAGACAGTTCAAGGTCTACCGCGGCATGGGCTCGCTCGGCGCCATGGAGTGCGGCTCCAAGGACCGCTACTTCCAGGAGGGCGCAAAGAAGCTCGTCCCGGAGGGCGTCGAGGGTCGTGTGCCCTACAAGGGGCTCGTCGCCGAGACCGTGTTCCAGCTCTGCGGCGGCATCCGCTCGGGCATGGGCTACTGCGGCTGCCCGGATATCCCGACGCTGCATGAGCGCGCACAGTTTGTCCGCATCACCGGTGCCGGTCTGAAGGAGAGCCATCCGCACGATATCTATATCACAAAGGAAGCACCGAATTACTCGGCACAGATTTAATAAGAATGCGAAATGCTTCCGCTTCCGGCTGACAGCACAGACGGACAGAAGGGCGCAGCAGCAGGCGCCCGTGAAAGGTTGGTGGCAAGCGATGCGAGAGGGGCTGTTCCGTTCGGGGAGCAGCAGCGCACGCTTCCGATAATTTGAGAGGGGGTTTTTCTTATGAAAACCAAAAAGCTCGCCGCAGCGATCTCGGCAGCCGTTCTGGCGGCGACCGCGGTCCCGTCCGGCGCAGCGGCACCCGCAGCAGCCGCAGGCACCTACAATTACGCCGAGGCGCTGCAAAAATCCATGTTCTTCTATGAGGTACAGCAGTCCGGCACACTGCCGGAGTGGAACAATATCTCATGGAGAGCAGATTCCATGGTCGACGAGGACGGCAAGGACACCGACAAGGTCCCCGGCGGCTGGTACGACGCAGGCGACCACTTCAAGTTCACGCTGACGAACGCCTATTCCGTTTCGATCATGGCGTGGGGCTACATGGAGTACGAGGCTGCGGTCAAGAAAGCAGGGCTTGACGAGCTCTACAAGAACAACATGAAGTTCGCGATGGATTATGTCAAGGCATGCGATCTCGGCGGCGGCGAAACGATCGGCACGATCGGCGACAACGACGACCACGTCGTCTGGTGCTCCTGCGAGGTCTATCTGCGCAAGCATCACCTGAAGACCGGCAACTGGACCCGCGACTACGACACGATCAAGAACTCCACGGTCGCGGCGCTCTCTGCGGCGGCTCTCGCACAGGGCTACATGATCTTCGGCGACGAGAGCTATCTGACGCACGCCAAGGACCTCTTCGCGGGCGCGGACAAGATCCGCGACAGCAAGGATATCGGCGGCATGTCCGGCATGTACAACACCTCCACATGGGTGGATGACTGCATGTATGCAGCCTGCTGGCTCTACAAGGCAACCGGCGACGAGAGCTATCTGCAAAAGATCGAAAGCGACTACATCCCGAAATTCCCGCTCGAGAACCAGTCCACTGACTGGAAATACACATGGGGTCTGGCATGGGATGACACCACACAGGCGGCTGCGCTGCTCTATGCGCAGATCACCGGCAAGGATGAGTGGAAATCACACATCGAAAAGCACATCCGCTACTGGATGGGCGACACCTCCGACGGCATCAAGAAATTCGAGGGCAATATCACGGCGGACGGTCTGTCCTATCTGACCAACTGGGGCTGCCTGCGTCACGCCTGCAACACCGCATGGCTGGCAAAGCTCGCCTGCGATACGATCCTGAAGAACGATTCCGACGCAGCAAAATACAACACATGGGCAGATTCGCAGGTCAACTACTGCTTCGGCGACAACGCGATCAAGATGTGCTATGTGCTGGGCATGGGCGACAAGAACCCGAAGGCAGTCCACCACAGAACCGCCTCCGGCATCCACGACGACCACTGGAACGAGCTCGGCAAGACCACCGGCGGCGCCGAGGGCTGGCAGACCGAATATGCGCACACCGTCTACGGCGCACTGATCGGCGGTCCGGACAGCTCCGGCAACTACGATGTCGATAAGATCGGTGTCGGCGATTATCAGTATTCCGAGATCGCGATCGACTACAACGCGGGCTTTACCGCAGTGCTCTGCGCGATGATCGACGAAAACGGCGGCACGCCGCTCGCGGATTTCCCGCCCGTCGAGACTCCGACATGGGCAGAGTGGGAGGTCGCAGCCGTGCTCAACGGCAAGGGCGACACCTACACCGAGATCAAGATGTGGGCAATGAACCACACCGCATGGCCCGCAAGAGTGCAGAAGGACATTGAGGTCCGCTACTACTTCGACATCACCGAGGTGCTGGAGTCCGGTCTGACCGTCGACGACATCAAGGTCGAGGGCAAGTCCCAGCAGTACGGTGCAGGCGAGCAGGGCTACGCGACCGTCACCGGGCCGCATCTCCTCAAGGGCAATATCTACTACGCCTCCATCAAGTTCGAGGACGGCAGAGCGATCATGCCGACCGGACAGTCCGAGCACCGCGACGAGGTGCAGTTCCGCGTGTCGATCCCGGACGGCTCCGGCGGCAAGTGGGACCCCGCGAATGACCCGTCCTATGAAGGCGTCGGCGCAACCGACAGCCTGAAGGACCCGGCTGCGCTCAACGAGAACTTCACGATGTATGCCAACGGCGCACAGGTCTGGGGCACCGACCCGAACGGCGTCAAGGGCTATTCCGGCGCAGACCTCGGCGAATCCTCCAATCAGCCGCACAGCGATACCCCGACCGACACGACCACCACGCCCGAGCCTGACACGACTACCGTGCCCGGTCCGCAGGGAGAGACCGTCTGGGGCGACGCGGACTGCAACGGCGACACCAATGTTGCGGACTGCGTGCTGCTGGCGCGCTTCTGCGCAGAGGACAAGGAGGTCACTGTTTCGGCAGCGGGCAAGGCGAATGCCAACTGCTACAATGTTGACAATTCCTCCACGCTCAACACCGACGACATCAGCGTCATCCTTGAGTATCTCGCAGGTCTGATTCAGATGAGCGACATGCCGAGAACCACCGCATGATCCACCAAACGGATAATTCCGCCCCCGTTCTGCAAATCGGAACGGGGGCGGATCTCTTATATGTGTTATAACGAAAAATCAATATGATTTCCTCTTGCAATCAGCTGCAAAGCATGATATAATAGATACAGGCGCGCAAAAAAGAGGCGCCGCATGATATTATATAGGGGAGGAAACTGATCATGAAAGCCAAACAGAAAACCGCAGCCGTCCTGCTGAGCGGAATGCTCGCCATGACCTCTGCACCGCTCACCGCACTGCCTGCGGGTGCCGCCGAGGGCGATATCCTCGTCACCGACTTCGAGGACGGAGACGTCTCCGCCTTCTCCAAGCGAGGCGACACCGATACCTCCGTCATCGGCATCTCCGAGGAGGGCGCCTATTCCGGCACCAAGTGCATGGCGGTCACCGAACGCACCAAAAACTGGAACGGTCCCTCGCTCGCACTCGAATCGGTCGGCTGCAAGCCCGGCGTACAGTATCTCGTCTCGGCAATGGTCAAGGCGCAGTGGTACTGTGAATGTATGCTCAGCATGCAGTATACCGACGCGGACGGCGAGGCGCATTACAACAACCTGACCAAGGTCACCAGTCAGGGCGAGTGGGTCCAGATCCCGCAGACAAAATTCAGCTTCTCCGAGGACATGAGTGATGTCCAGATCTATATCGAGGGCAACAGCGCAGAGGTCGCGCTGTATGTGGATGACTTCGCGCTGACCGAGGCGCCGGTCTATCCGATCGAGCAGGATATTCCCGGTCTGAAGGACGTCTACGCGGCTGATTTCAGGATCGGCTGCGCGACGACTGCCGGTGAGCTTGCGCCGAAATCAACAAAGGACCTGATCAAAAAGCACTTCAATTCCGTTACGCTCGGCAATGAACTGAAGCCCGAGAACATGCTCGACCAGAAGGCGACGCAGGCATATCTCGAGGAGACCGGCGACAACACCAAGCCGATCGTCAAGCTCAACGGCTCCGCCAAGATCATCCTCAATTTCTGCCGCGACAACAACATCCCCGTCCGCGGGCATGTGCTCGTGTGGCACTCCCAGACCCCGGGCTGGTTCTTCAAGGACAACTACACGCTCGAGGGCGACTGGGTCGACAAGGAGACCATGACCAAGCGCATGGAGGCGTACATCAAGGGCGTGTTTGAGGCGCTCGAGGCGGAGTATTCCGACGTCAACTTCTACGCATGGGACGTCGTCAACGAGGCTTGGACCGACGGCGGTCAGCCCCGCACCGGCGGCACCTACGATGAAAACCGCGAGTCCTCCGGCTGGGTGCAGATCTGGGGTGACAATTCCTTCATCGAGGACGCCTTCACCTTTGCGCGCAAATACGCGCCGAAGGGCTGCAAGCTCTATTACAACGACTTCAACGAGTACATGCAGTCCAAGCGCGATGCGATCATCAAGATGGCGCTCGACCTCAAGGAAAAGGGTCTGATCGACGGCATCGGTCTGCAGTCGCACCTGAATGTCACCAACAACGGCGGCTCTGACCCGTTCCCGTCCGTGCAGGTCTACGCAAGCGCGCTGAACAAATACTGCGAGACCGGTCTGGATATCCAGATCACCGAGCTCGACGCGACCTACAACACGACCGTCGCAAACGGCGAGGAGCTGCAGGCGCAGTATTACAGCGATATCATGGATGCGATCGTCGCGAACAAGGACAGCATCTCCGCAGTGGTCTTCTGGGGCACGACCGATGACCAGAGCTGGCGCGCAGACCGTCTGCCGCTGCTCTTCAATGAGGACTACACCGCAAAGCCCTGCTTCTATTCGATCATCGACGGCATCGACTACACCGTGCCGCCCGCGACGACGACCGTATCGACTGAGACGACCACGACGCTGCCGACCGGCGCACTGCTGCGCGGCGACGTCGACTGCAACGGCGACGTGAATGTCGCGGACGCGGTCCTGCTGGCGCGCTTCAACGCCGAGGACAAGGAGATCACGGTCTCGGCGAAGGGCAAGCAGAATGCCGACGTCAATTCAGACAGCAATACCGATACCGAGGACCTGACGAGAATTCTCGAATATCTCGCAGGCATCCTCCCGTCACTGTAACAAACAACGACCCCCGCAGTCACAAAGGCTGCGGGGGTCGTTGTTTGATTTTGCGGGGGCGCTGCCCCCGCGCTCCCACCCTGGCGAAGCGATGGGGTACTGCCCCTTTGGAATCCCGTTTTGTGTGAATTTTACGCTGAATCATAATGGGATTTTTAAGGGGCAGCTTCCTCAGCCGTTTGCGCGAAAAGCGCCGGGCGACACGCCGCATTCGCGCTTGAACTGCCGGGCGAAATGCTCGTAGCTGCGGTAGCCGCACTGCATGCCGATGTCGTGCACCGACATATCGGTCGTGCGCAGGAGCATCTGTGCATAGCGGATGCGGGCGGTGATGACATCCTGCATGAAGGTCACGCCGAACTGCGCCTTGTAGTGCGCGTGGAACGAGGAGATGCTCATGCGCGTCTGGTGGGCACCCCAGTTGACCGACCACTCCCAGAAGGGGTTCGCATAGACGGCATTGCGCACGGTCAGCAGCATCTCATAGCGCGAGCCGGGCGCAACGGTCTGATTCTCCCGAATCTGCTCGCTGACCTTGTTGCAGATCAGCTCGAAATAGCAGCGGACAGAATCTGCGCTGTGCAGCCGCTGCGCGCTGTTTTCGTCGGCGATCGCGCGGATGCAGTAGCTGTAAAACTCGGTGTGGCGCAGCGAGACCGGCTCTGCAAACGGGATGCCCTTTGCGCGGAGCTGCGTCTCCTCGTCGCCCTCAAAGAGAAAATGCATCCAGTCATTCGCAAAGGGCTGCTGCGGCACACAGCGATAGAACTGCGGCATCCCCTTCGGGTAGAGGAAAAACGAATTGCGCGGGACGAACACATCGCTGCCGTTCAGCGTGAAGATCGCGTCGGTCTTGAGGATCAGCAGCAGATTGTCGCCGCTCCCCTCCGGGCGGTCAATGAAGAAATCCGCGTCGTGGCGGTGGTCAAAGCCGACATTGTTCAGGATCATAAGCACCCTCCCATCCATACAGGCTGTTATCTGCAGTATACACCGCGGGCGCGGGTTTGTCAAGCCCCTGGGGCAACGCGGCAGATTTTCCGAAACATCTTGACATTATTCGCCATTTATGGTACAATAATACAGCATTCTGAAACAGAAAGGAAGAGGCTGTATGATTAGCCTGCTGGTTTTTCTCGCGGTGATGATCCTGATCCCGGTCGCGCTGGACGGCATTTTCTCGGCAAGAAGCGGCAATACGGACCGGGGCGGCAGGATCATCTCCGGTCTGATCACCATTGCGATCCTGTTCAGTGTGATCATGACATTCATGGGCAGCAGTCAGGAGGGCGGGTTTATCAGCGACGGCATCCCGTTTGTGCCCTTGATGGATACGCAGACCACGATCCTCTCGATCTTCAAATCGGACCTCGCCACCTTTGTCGCGGAGACCGCGGAGCTGATGTCGCTGATCCTGATCATCTCCTATCTCGACCGCATCTGGCGTTTTGACACCACCGATAACCGCCACACCAGTCTGTCCCTCGTCATTATCTCGCGGCTGCTGCTTGTGCTGACGGGCATTGTGCTGAACTGCTTTCTGGTCTCTCTGGCGAAGGAAAATCCGATCTATCAGACCATTCTGACCTGCCTGCAGTGTATGCTCGCCGGCACCGCGATCGTGCTGACCCCGACCATGCTGATCGGGCAGATCTTCGGTGTGAGCCCCGATAACCCGGTGCTCTCCTACATCATGCAGGAGCTCCCGAACACCGCGATCGGCACAGCCGTGCGCAATGCGGTCTCCAGATCGGCAGTGCTGCTCTTCGGCGTGATGCTCTACGAATCGCAGTACGGTCCGCTCTCCGGGCTGGTCGAAAAGGGCATTTCGCTCGCCTATTCCGTCGCAATGATCGCCGGTGTCGTCATCATCCTGTCTTACCTGCTCACCAGAGCGATCTCCCGCTGAACCCCAAAGCCTCTGCCGTTACGGCGGGGGCTTTTTCTGTGCGCAGAGCACAATCCGACATAACAATTCCGATTCCGCACATTGACACGCGTGCCAAAATGATTATACTGGAAATAGAGCTTTTGTCGATTCTGACTGTGCGCATGTACCCGTGATGCGCGCGGGCAGAGCCGCAGAGCCGAAAGAAATATATATGTATTGTGGGGAAGAAATCTGATGAAAGACAAATTTGCAAAGCGTGCGCTGTCCGCACTGCTGAGCGCTGCGCTGCTCGCCCAAGGCAGTGCGGCGGTTCTGCCGCAGACAGCCGCTGCCGCGGAGACGCAGTATCTCTGCGGCGACCTCGACCTCGACGCAAAGCTCACGGCGAAGGACCTCACGCTGATGAAGCGTCTGCTCCTGAACGGCGACACCGACCGCGTGCGGAATGCACTGACCGACGTGAGCGCAAACGGCACCGCCGACATTGCCGATGCCGTTCTGATGGCGCAGTATCTCACGGCGCAGATCAGAGAATTTCCGTCCGGCGCCTTCTGCACCGTCTCCGACGAAGAGCCGGATGCCCCCGGCGAAAAACCCGGCAATGACCCCGGCGGCGACCCGCTGCAGACCGACGACAGCAGCTTCATCGCTGCGGCAATCAGGGAGCACGGCGCCTCTCTGCCGACAGCCGGCAAAGCCTGCCTCGTCGTGTTCTATGTCGACTTCCCGGACTGCCGCTATGACTACACACCCTCCGAGGATGAGCTGAATCAGATCTCCTTCGGTGCGGCGAATGCCTCCAGCCCCTGCTATCCGTTCGAGAGCTTTTCCGCCTTCTACGGCAGAGCCTCCAAGGGCAATATGCAGCTGACGGGGCAGGTCTTCCGCTACACGGCAAAGGAGAATCAGTCGGTCTACGACGACAACAAGGTCAAAATCGCCGAGGAGTGCTACGATGCCTTCAGAGACAGCGTCGACTTCGCGCAGTTTGACGGCGACGGCGACGGCAGAATCGACGCGACGCTCTTCACTGTACCGACTAGGGCGGGCGACAAACACTGGTGGCCCTGCGCGGGCGCATTCGGCGACCCGAATTACCGCGTCGACGGCAAGGCGGTCGGGCACATCATCACCGGCAATGCGCAGATCGGCTCGACCACCGATTACGTCAACTACATCAGCAGCTACTGCCACGAAATGGGGCACTGCACCGGTCTGCCGGACTACTACCTGTTCACGACGAACGATTCGGAGGGTATGCACGGCGCGGCAGGCATCGAGCTGATGGACACCGACGCGGGCACCGATTTCGGCGCGTTCTCCAAGCTGATGCTAGGCTTCTACCGCGAAAATCAGGTGCAGGTCTACGACGCAAACCAGGGCGCACAGACCTTTAAGCTGCAAAATGCCCAGACCGATGCGGGCAACTGCGTCATCATTCCCTGTCAGGGCGTGCTCGGCGAGCACTATTTCTCGGAATTCTTCATTCTGGAATATGCCTCGCAGGAGGGCAACAACAGCAGCGTGCCGTGGTGGCAGAAGAAGGGCGCAGGCGTGCGCGTCTATCACATCGACGCGACGACCGAATACGGCTGGAACACCTATTTCCGCTATGCCAGCGGCGCGGAGGCGACCAACCGCGACACCGGGCGGCGGCTCATCCGCATCATCGACGACACCGACACCGATAATTTCTATCATGCGGGCGACGTGATCGACAGCAATATTTCGGGTTTCCGATGGTATGACAGCAATGCGCAGCAGACCGTTGACCCCGGCATCAGCATCACGGTCGACTCGTTTGAGAACGACGTCTACACCGTGACGGTCTCGCCGAAATAACGGCGTTCAGACCCTGCGCAGAAACCGAAAAGAGAATACGATTCAAGAAGAAAAAGGGATTATAAAAGGGACTATAAAAGGGATCGCTCCGGCAGCGTTGGGGGAAACGCGCTGCCGGAGCATTTTCACATCGTGCCGCCCGACGGCGCCTTGACAGAAACGCCCCGCACCGGGTTTTTCGGTGCGGGGGCGGTGTGTTCAGAGGGCTGCTTTCAGGAGCTTGTTGCTGACACGGAGCGACACCAGCAGATAATAGGCATCATCTGCGGGTGATAGAGCGGTCTCGTCGATCGCATTGATCCACGCCGTCCACTCATTCAGCTTCTGCATCATCTGCATGTAGTCGTTCATCATGCTGAGCATATCGCCCGTGCCGGAGGTGTATTTCTTCATGAAGGCGATGTAGTCATCGTAGAACGCCTCATAGGCATCCATTTCCTTCTTGAATGCAGGTGTCACAAGCGAATAATCGCCGTTTGCAACAGCCTGCTGCGGGTCAGGCGTCGTCTGCGCTTCTGACGTTGTGGTCTGTGCAGCGGTGGTGGTCTGTTCGGTCGTTGTGACTTTCTCGGTCGTTGTGGTCCGGGCTTCGGTTGTCCCGGTCTCGGGCGGGTCTGTCTCATCCGGGACGGACACCGACGTTTTCTCCGTTTCCGCAGCGGCGGATTCCTGCTTTTGCTGCCCCTCCGCTCCGCACGCGCAGAGCATCAGCGAGAGCAGCAGGCAGAGACATGCACAAAATCTCTTCATAATAGCTCCCTTCCTGCGGCAAAGCCCGTTTTCCGGGCGGGCTTTCAGCCGATCTGTGATTTGCGGCGCTCGCACCAGATGCGGATGCATTCCGCGGCATAGGCGGCAGTGCCCTCGCCGCTGTGCGCATCGACGTCCCTTGCGGCGGCGCCCTCCGAGGCGAAAATGCGGGCGATCAGCAGATAGAGCTTCAGACCGATCGGCGCGAAATAATCGCAGATCACGCGGAAGAACGCCCCCGCAGCCGCCTGCGCCTCCTCGCTGTCGGGCGGGGTGCCGCGCAAAGCCGCAAAGATCCCGAGCGACTCGTTGAAGCAGGCAAAGCCCTCTGTGCGCAGCCTGCCGATCTGTTCGCTGCCGAGCCGAAGCGCCCGGAAGAGGTCCCAGTCCTCCTCGGCAAAGGCTTCGGGCTCCGCCATATACATTGCGGCTTCGTCCGGCAGCAGACCGGTGAAGCGCACCGCCGCCGCAATGCCCGCGAGCTTTTCGGCATGTCTTGCCCGCTGACGCTGCACCTGCTCCTGCTTCGCGAGCAGCTTTTCCGGGTCAAAATCCGGGTCTGCGAGTGCTTGCCGGATCTCCCGGATGCTGAAATCAAAGCGCCGCAGCAGCAGGATATTCCGCAGGCGCTCAAGATCGGCGCGGCTGTACATCCGGTAGCCCGACTCGGTGCGCCGCGGCGTGACCAGCCCCTTTTTCTCGTAGTAGCGCAGGCGCGATTCCGCAATGCCGAGCACATGTGCCGCCTCACTGACGGTCAGATCGCGTTCGATGTCCTTTTGCTCCATAATGCCCTCCTTTCGCTGCAATCAGTATAGGGTATAAACCAAGTTGAAGGTCAAGCACGCCGCGCAAATTTCGGCAGCGTGCACAATCGGAAGGACCGCTTTTTGTGCATGTTATCTCTATTATAAACGCTTTGCGCCCACCCTGTCAAGCGGGCGCGGAGCCCGCGCTGGCAATTCCCTCCGTGCGGGGCAGCCCCCGTCGGCGGCTCGGGACGGCGGGCGGCATCTGCACGTCGATGTGACCCTTGACGGCGCGACGGGAGAATATGCATATTTTCTGCGCACCGATGCGGAGATCGCCGCCGCGCACACGGTCAGTCAATGCCTGCAGATTCCGGCTTGTCCGTGAACAAATTTGCATGGTAAAACGGCGAATTTTCCGTTCTGAGCGGGGCGGCGATTGTGCAGAACGCTGAAAACCGAGTGAAAAAATCGCAAAAGCCTTGCATTTTTGCGAAAAATGTGGTATTCTATCTCATGTAAGAATGATGGATAAGGAAAGACCGGAAACCCCTTCCGGTCTTTCTTTATGGGAGCGATTTTTCGCGCCGCCGTCAAATCCATTCCGCAGGGAGCATAACAATATGAAGCTGAAGAAATTCGGCGGGACCGAGAGCCGCATCTATGAGCTTGTGAAGCCCATTGCAGATGAACTCGGGCTGATCGTCTGGGATGTCCGCTTTGAGAAGGAGGGCGCGCTGTGGTATCTGCGCGTGCTGCTCGACCACCCGGAGCGTTCCGTCAATATCACCGACTGCGAAAATGTCACCCGCCCGCTCAGCAAGCTGCTCGACGAGCTCGACCCGATCCCGCAGAGCTATACGCTGGAGGTCGGCTCCGCAGGGCTTGAGCGGGAGCTGATCCGCGAAACGCACTTTGACGCCTGCGAGGGCTCGAAGGTGCGCGTGCGGCTGATCCGTCCGCTTGCGGACGGCAGAAAGGAGCTCACGGGCATCCTGCAGAGCTGCGGCCGCGAGCAGATCACCGTGGAGACCGACGGCGGCACCGCCGAGGTGCTGCCGCTCGCAGGCGTTGCCTTCTGCCGGCTTGCCGATCTCGATGAGGATGAGATCCGCAGGGCTGCGCAGAGCGATACACAGTAACCGTTTATTCGCTGCGCGACCCGCAGCATTTTGAGAGGAGAACATGTCATGAACGATGGCTTCTTTGAGGCACTGTCCGCGCTGGGCAGCGAGAACAGTGTCGAGCAGGCGATTCTGGTGGAGCACATCTCCGCCGCCATGCTCAAGGCAGCACAGAAGGCTTATCCGTATGCGGAGGACGACGACATCCGCGTCGAGATCGATCCGGCAGCGCGGCGCTTCGATATCTACATGAAGAAGAGCGTCGTCGAGGGGCAGCCCAAGACCGACTACGAGGTCAGCTTTGAGGAAGCAAGGCTCTTTGACCCCGACTGCGAGCTCGGCGATCTGGTCGAGGTGCTGATCGACCCGGTGCGCTTCGGCAGAAGCATCGCACAGTTCGCCAAGCAGAGCATCCGCGGCGACCTGCGTGCGATCAACCGCCGCCAGCTCCTCGACAAATTCGAGGACAAGGAGCACCAGATCATCACCGTCAAGGTCACACAGATCGACCCGAACCGCGGCACCGTCACGGTCGAATACGACCGCACCGAGCTCTATCTCTCCCGCAATGAGCAGATGTACACCGAGGTGTACCAGGAGGACGGCAAGCCCGTCAAGGTCTATGAGACCTTCACCGAGGGGCAGCTGATCAAGGTCTATGTCACCACGATCGCAAACCGCGACCGCAAGCCGGTCGTGCGCATCTCCAGAGTCGACCGCGGCTTCGTCGAGCGCCTGCTCGAGGCGGCTGTCCCCGAGATCGCGGACGGCACGGTCGTCATCCGCGGCAGCTCCCGCGAGGTCGGCTACCGCTCGAAGATCGCCGTCGAATCGACCGACCCGAATGTCAAGGCGCTCGGCGCCTGCATCGGCAACAACATCTACCGCGTCAACAATGTCATCAAGGAGCTCAACGGCGAGAAGATCGACGTGATCCTCTATTCCGACGACCCCGTGCAGTACATCATCAATGCACTGGCGCCGGCAACCGTGCTCTCCGTCACGATCGAGCCGCCGCTCGGGGAGAAGGATTCCCCGAAGGCAAATGTCATCGTGCCCGACGACATGCTGTCGCTGGCAATCGGCAGACGCGGCGAGAACGCCAAGCTCGCGGCAAAGCTGACCGGCTATAAGATCGACATCAAGCCCGAGCACCCGAAGGAGGAGCTGCCCGACGAGGACGAGCTGCCCGATTCCTCCGGGGAGGAGCTGACCGAAGAGCTGCCCGGTTTCCCGGGGGAGGATGCTGCGGACAGCGCCCCGGCGGACACGCCCGCTGACGAATAAGCCGGACGCTCTGGGGAGGTGCTCTGCATGACACCGAAGAAAATCCCGATGCGGATGTGCACCGGCTGCGGCGAAATGAAGCCCAAGCGCGAGCTGATCCGCGTGGTCAAGGCGCCCGACGGCAGCATTTCGCTCGATGCGACCGGCAAGAAATCCGGGCGCGGCGCCTATGTCTGCCCGCAGTCGGAATGCCTCAGAAAGGCACGCAAGGCAAGGCGGCTCGAAAAGTCGTTCGCCTGCAGGATCTCCGACGAGGTCTACGACGCGCTCGAGGCTGCGATGGCGCAGACGGAGGGTTCTGCCGATGCCTGACGCCGCACAGAGCCGCGTGCTCTCCCTGATGACCGTCTGCCGGAGAGCCGGCAAGCTGCTGCTGGGCTTTGATGCCGTCTGCGAGGGCACAGCCGCCGGCAGCGTGAACTGCATTTTGCTCGCGCAGGACTGCGCACCCAGAACGGAAAAGGAGATCCGGTATCACTGCCCGGAGACCCCTGTGCGCAGACTCGCAGAGAATATGGATGTGCTGCAAATGTATTTCCGCAAGCGCACGGCAGTGTTCGGCGTCTGCGGCGAGGGCTTTGCAAAAAAGCTCCTCACGCTGCTCCCCGAGCAGGACAGCACAGCCGAATGAATCATGATTGGAACAGCCCGCCGGTGCATCCCGAGGGGCTGCAACGGAACCGGGCGCTGCCCGCATGTAACCAAAGGGGGTATATTGCCTATGCCAACAATGAAGGTCAAGCTGAGTGATTTTGCCGGTGATCTGGGTCTGCCGGCGCAGGAGCTGATCGACTGCCTCAAAAAGCTCGATGACAAGGTTCGGAAAACGAGCACACCGCTGACGGACGTCGAGATGAACTTCCTGCTGGAGTTCTATACACAGGCGCATCAGGTCGCGAATTTTGATGCATACTATGCGGACCGCTCCTCGGAGGAGCCGCAGCAGGAGGTCAAAAAGCCGACCCGCACGCCCCATGCCACCAAAAAGCCCGAGAAGATCGAAAAGCCTGAGAAAGCCGAAAAGCCCGCAAAGGCAAAGCAGAAGCCGAAGGCTGCCGAAAAGCCCGCGCCCGCACCGGAAAAGCCTGCCGTGAAGCCCGCGGAAAAGCCCGCGCCCGCACCGGAAAAGCCGGTCGAGAAGCCTGCCGAGAAGCCCGCGTCCGCACCGGAAAAGCCGGTCGAGAAGCCTGCGGAAAAGCCTGCGGAAAAGCCCGCAGAGAAGCCCGCAGAGAAGCCCGCAGAGAAGCCCGCCGAGACCGCGCCGGCAGTTCCCGAGCGCCATGTGCTGACGCCCGAGGAGACCGAAAAGCGCGCAAGAGAGCGCATGGCGCAGTATGAAAAGCAGCAGGCGGAAAAGGCTGCCAAGAGGGCGAAGCAGCAGCGCGACGCAAAGCCCGCCGAGCCCGCAAAGCAGCAGAAGCCTGCACAGCAGCAGAAGTCTGCACAGCAGCAGAAGCCGGCACAGCCCGTCCGGCAGCCGCAGAAGCCTGCCGAGCCGGCGAAGGCACAGCAGCAGCAGTCTGCACCGGCACAGCCGAAAAAGCAGCCTGCACAGCCGCCGCAGCCGCGTCAGCCCAAGGCGCCCAAGAAGCCCGCAAAGGCACAGGAGCGCGGCGAGAGAGCCGTCATCCAGATGGAGTTTGCAGAATCCACCGATGTGCAGCCGAGCCAGCAGCGCCACACCGTCGATACCCGCGGCACCTATGTCGATCTCGACCGCTACAACGAGCGCTATGAGCAGATCGCACCGCAGGGCAGAGGCGGCAAGCACGATATGGGCGCCGCCAAGAAGCAGAAGATCACCCAGCAGTCCAAGCAGAGAAAGCAGCAGGCGAAGTCCAATAAGGGCAAGGAGACCGAAGCCGAGAAGCTGCGCCGTCTCGCGCTGGAGCGCGCCAGAAAGCAGCAGCTCAAGGTCATGATCCCCGATACGATCGTGGTCAGCGAGCTCGCCACGCGCCTGAAGGTGCAGGTCAATGACGTCATCAAAAAGCTGATGATGCTCGGCGTCATGGCATCCATCAATCAGGAGATCGACTTCGACACCGCGTCGCTCGTCGCAGAGGAGCTCGGCGCAAAGGTCGAGCACGAGGTCATCGTCACGATCGAGGAGCGCCTGATCACCGACGAGGCAGACCCCGAGGATGCACTCGAGGAGCGCTGCCCGGTCGTCGTCGTCATGGGTCACGTCGACCACGGCAAGACCTCCATTCTCGACCGCATCCGCCACGCACATGTCACCGACACCGAGGCGGGCGGCATCACGCAGCACATCGGCGCGTATCAGGTCACCCATGAGGGCAAGACCATCACCTTCCTCGACACCCCGGGTCACGAGGCTTTCACCTCGATGCGTGCCCGCGGTGCGAATATCACCGATATCGCAATTCTCGTTGTCGCTGCCGATGACGGCATCATGCCGCAGACGGTCGAGTCGATCAACCACGCAAAGGCAGCAGGCGTCTCCATCATCGTTGCGATCAACAAGATGGATAAGGAGGGCGCAAACCCCGAGCGCGTCAAGCAGCAGCTCACCGAATATGAGCTCGTCTGCGAGGAGTGGGGCGGTGACACGATCTGCGTGCCCGTCTCCGCAAAGACCGGCGAGGGCATCGAGGATCTGCTCGAGAACATTCTGCTCGTCGCTGAGGTGCGCGAGCTGAAGGCGAACCCGCACCGTCTGGCAAAGGGCACCGTCATCGAGGCACGTCTTGACAAGGGCAGAGGTCCGATCGCGACGATCCTTGTGCAGAACGGCACGCTCCACACCGGCGATGTCATCATCGCGGGCACGGCGGTCGGCAGAGTGCGCGTCATGACGAATTACAAGGGCAAGGTCGTCAAGGAGGCAGGACCCTCCGTGCCGGTCGAGATCACCGGTCTGGCAGAGGTGCCGAGTGCCGGCGATATCTTCAACGCCGTCGAGGATGAGCGCCTTGCAAAGGAGCTCGTCGAGCAGAGAAAGCACGAGGCGAAGGAGGAGCAGTTCAAGGCTTACCGCAAGGTCACGCTCGACAACCTCTTCTCGCAGATCGCCGAGGGCGAAATGAAGGAACTCGCGATCATCGTCAAGGCAGATGTGCAGGGCTCGGTCGAGGCGGTCACGCAGTCGCTCGAGAAGCTCACGAACGACGAGGTCCGCGTCAGAGTCATTCACGGTGCCGTCGGTGCCGTTTCCGAGAGCGACGTCATGCTCGCCTCCGCGTCGAATGCGATCATCGTCGGCTTCAATGTCCGCCCGATGCCCGGTGCTGCCGATGCCGCCGCAAGAGACGGCGTCGATATCCGCCTCTACCGCATCATCTACGACGCGATCGAGGAGATCACCACGGCAATGAAGGGCATGCTCGCGCCGAAATTCCGCGAGGTGCAGATGGCGCGCATCGAGGTGCGTCAGGTCTATCATATCTCCAGCGTCGGCGCGGTCGCCGGCTGCTATGTGCTCGACGGCAAGGTGTCGCGGCAGTGCAGGATCCGCGTTGTGCGTGACGGCATCGTCGTTGCGGAGGACCAGATCGACTCGCTGCGCCGCTTCAAGGACGACGTCAAGGAGGTCGCCTCCGGCTATGAGTGCGGCATCTCGCTTGAGCGCTTTGCCGATATCAAGGAGGGCGATATCCTCGAGGCATTCATCATCGAGGAATACCGCGAGGAGTGATATCAAACAATGCGCCGCGCTCTGTCAAAGCGGTGCGGCGCAATGAATCTGAAAAAGGAGGCTGTCATCATGGATCTGCAGAGAATGAGCAATGCGGATATGATCCAATACTGCAACGAGGCGCTTGCGTGGGAGGATTTCGGTCCGATCGACATCATGTTCTTCGACACCGTCAAGCGGATTCTGCTGGGGGAGATCAGCGTCACCGAGGAGGAAACAGACGGCATCTTCGATGAGGAAGGCTTCTTCAACGAAACGGAAACCACAGGCGATTATTACAATCCCGACCCCGACGGCTCCGGCACGATCACGTTCTGATCCGTGCTCCCGGAAAAAGGAGGGCAACCAAATGGCCAGCTTTAAGATCGTGCGCGTGCAGGAGGATATCCTGCGCGAGCTGACTGCAATTCTCCGCGAGGAGCTCAAGGACCCGCGCCTTTCCTCCGCACTGACGGTCGTCCGTGCGGAGCTCTCGGGCGATATGGGGCACTGCAAGGTCTATATCTCCAGCCTCAAGGGCATGGAGGACGCAAAGACCGCCTGCGGTGTGCTGAAAACTGCGGGGGGCTTCATCCGCAGCGAGCTGTTCAGCCGGCTCAAGCTCCGCAAGTCTCCGCAGCTCCACTTCATCCCCGACGATTCGATCGAATACGCAGCCGATATCAGCGGCAAGCTCCACGCGCTGGGGCTCTCCGGCGGAGTCGGCGCAGAGGCGGCGGAGCCGGGCGAGCCGGAGGACGCAGAAGAAGAATAAACCGAACACAGGAGGCGGAACATGACAGAGAGCTGTAAGATCATCGGGTGCGGTGAGGCGTTTTCGCTGCTGCATCAGCTCCGCGATGTGAATATTCTGATCCACCGCTCCCCCGACGGCGACTGCATCGGCGGCGGCTATGCACTGTATCACATCCTGCGGCAGCTCGGGATCCGATCGCGCGTGACCTGCGCCGACCCGATCCCGCCGCAGTTTCACGATATCACAGACGGCGTGACCTTCGAGGACTTCACGCCTGCCTGTCATGTCTCGGTCGATGTCGCGGACAGAAAGCTCTTCGGCGATCTGCCCGATCCGGACAGAAATGCCAATATTCTGCTCTGCATCGACCACCACATCTCCAATACCAGATATGCAAGAAATCTCCACTGGGACCCGGAGGCTTCTGCGGCGTGCGAGGTGCTGTTCCGGTTCATCCGGGCGCAGAAGCTCACACTGACGCGGGAGCTCGCGGTCTGCCTGTATATCGGCATGGCGACCGACACCGGCTGCTTCCAGTATTCCAACGCGGGTGCGGGCTGCTTCGAGGCTGTCGCGGAGATCAAGCGCGCCTTCCCCGATCTGCCCTACGCGCGCATCAACCGCGAGATGTTCGTGCTGAAGACGCCCGGGCGCATCGCGCTCGACGCGAACCTCATGCAGAATATCCGCTTTGCCGCCGACGGCAGGGTCGCGCTGATCTTCGCCTCGGCTGAGCTGCTCAGCCGCCTGCAGGTCACCGACGACGACACCGACGGCATCGCCAATCTGCCGATGCAGGTGCGCGGCGTCGAGATCGGCATTACCGTCAAGCAGAAGGAGGACGGCAGCTACCGCATCTCGCTGCGTGCGGGCGATCACGTCGACGTCTCCGCAATGGCAAAGCGCTACGACGGCGGCGGACATGTCAAGGCAGCCGGGCTGACGATTCACAGCGGCATGCCCGAAGCGGTCTGCGCGGAGCTGCTGGAGACTGCAAAGGAATTTCTGACAGCAGGGCAGGCACAATGACAGACAGCGGCATTCTCGTGATGAACAAGCCGCAGGGCTTTACCTCCTTCGATGTGATCGGCAAGCTCCGCGGCATCCTGAAAATGAAGCGGCTCGGGCACACCGGCACGCTCGACCCGATGGCGACCGGCGTCCTGCCGGTGCTGGTCGGCAAAGCGACCCGAGCATGCGATATCCTGCCGGACGAGACAAAATGCTACCGCGCGGGGTTTCAGCTCGGCACGGTGACCGATACACAGGACAACACAGGACGCATTCTTGAGACCCATCCGGTCTCGGTGACGGCTGAGCAGGTCAGGGACGTCATTGCCGGGATGACCGGCGATCTCATGCAGGTGCCGCCGATGTATTCGGCAGTGCAGGTGAACGGCAGGCGGCTCTATGAGCTCGCGCGCGCCGGCAAGGAGGTCGAGCGCCCGGCGAGGCGCGTGCATGTCGGCAGCTTCACGCTGACGGCATTTGACGAAGCGACCGGCGCGGGCGAGGCGGAGATCCGCTGCGGCAAGGGCACCTATGTACGCACGCTGCTGCACGACATGGGACAGACGCTCGGCTGCGGCTGCATGATGACCGCGCTGACCAGAACCGAGGCTTGCGGCTTTCTGCTCGCACAGGCTTACACCTTTGAACAGGTGCAGCAGGCGGCGGATGCCGGTGAGACCGAACAGCTGCTGATCCCGACGGACGCGCTCTTTCAGACGCTGCCCGCCCTGCAGCTTGACCGAATCCAGACCGGGCATTATATCAACGGGGTGCGGCTCCCGCTCAGACAGCTCCCGCAGACCGCAGAACGCGCAGATTCGGTTTTCCGCGTCTACGCGGCGGACGGGTGCTTTCTCGGCATTGCGCGCGCCGACCGGCAGGATCAATGCCTGCGGATCATGAAAAATTTATGAGGTGATCGGAATGAAACCACAAGGGGATATGGAGAGCCGGCAGACCGTCGCTGCGCTCGGCGTATTCGACGGGGTGCATCTCGGACACAGACGTGTGCTGGCACAGGGCGTCGCGATGGGCAGCTGCAATGTCGTGACCTTTGCCGAGGAGACCATGCCCGAAAAGCAGGGCAGGAGCATGCGTTATATCTACCACGACGAGCAAAAGCGCCGCCTGCTGACGACCTGCGGCGCCGATGCCGTCTTTGCGCTGCCCTTCGGCGAGCTGCGCGGCATGGACGGCGAGACCTTCTGCCGTGAGATTCTGCGCGACCGGCTCGAGACCGAAATGGTCGTCTGCGGCGAGAATTTCCGCTTCGGCAGACGCGCCGCCTGCGGTCCGGAGGAGCTCATCCGCTTCGGCAAAAAATTCGGCTTCGGCGTCAAGCTCATCAACAAGGTGGTCGACGGGGAAAACCTGCCGGTGTCCTCGCGGCACATCCGGTTTCTGCTCGAGAGCGGGCAGATCACGGCTGCCAACCGGCTGCTCGGCGCGGATTATCAGCTGCTGCTGCATGTCGTGACGGGCAGGGCACTCGGGCGTGAGCTCGGCGTACCGACCGCAAACCAGCATTTTGCGCCGTGGCAGATCGTGCCGCATTACGGCGTCTATGCGTCCTTTGCGGAGATCAACGACATCTGGGTGCCCGCGATCACGAATATCGGCATCCGTCCGACCGTGACCGGCGGTCCGTCGGAGCCCGTCGCAGAGACGCATCTGATCGACTGGAGCGGCGAGCTCGTCGGCACGCTGCTGCCCGTGACGCTCGTGAAATTCCTGCGCCCCGAAAAGCGCTTTGACACCATCGAGGATCTGACGCTGCAGATTCGCCGCGATATCAATACGCGCAAGCGTCTGCTGCCTGCCGAGGGAAAACTTTCGCAGGACTGACACCTTATTATCACACGGAGTGTATACAATAAAATACGGTTTTCCGGCATTTTCCCCGGGAGCCGCTATTTCACCGAAGCGGCGGCGCATCTGCCGCTGCGGAAAGGGATGAATCATCACAATGATTGAAGTGCGGAATCTGACCAAGCATTACGGCGACAAGCACGCCGTCAATGACATCAGCTTTACCGTGGAGGACGGCGAGATCCTCGGATTCCTGGGGCCGAACGGCGCGGGAAAATCGACCACGATGAACATGCTGACCGGCTACATCTCCTCGACCTCGGGGCAGGCGCTGATCAACGGCGTCGATATTCTCGAGGACCCGATCAAGGCAAAGTCGTTCATCGGCTATCTGCCCGAGCTCCCGCCGCTCTATCTTGACATGACCGTCAAGGGCTATCTCAACTATATCTACGACCTGAAAAAGTGCAAGCTGCCCCGCCGGGCGCATCTGCGCGAGGTCATGGACCTGACGCAGATCACCGAGGTGCAGGGGCGCCTGATCAAGAACCTCTCGAAGGGCTACAAGCAGCGTGTCGGACTGGCACAGGCACTGATCGGCAACCCGCCCGTGCTCATTCTCGATGAGCCGACCGTCGGCATGGACCCGAGACAGATCCAGGAGATCCTCATGCTGATCAAGAAGCTCGGCAAGAATCACTCGGTCATTCTGTCGTCGCATATCCTCAGTGAGATTCAGGCGACCTGCGACCGCATCATCATCATCAATCACGGCGTGGTCGCTGCGCACGACACCACCGACAACCTCGCAAAGAATGTCTCGACCGATCACCGCATCATCGCCCGCATCGAGGGTCCGCGGCAGGAGATCGTCAAGGCACTGCGCAATATTGCGGGCATCCGCTACTGCCGCGCCGACATGGAGCGCGAGCCGGGCGTCTTTGAATATGAGCTGGAGGCAGCGCCGGGCTACGATATCCGCCGCGCGCTCTTCGATATCGTCTGCGAGAATCACTGGTATCTGCTCTCGCTGGGCTCCGCCGAGATGACGCTGGAGGACGTGTTCCTCAAGATCACGATGGGCGAGGGCATTGTGCTTGACAGTGCACAGACTGCGAAGGGAGGCAAGGCGTAATGGGCGCGATCTACAGACGCGAGCTCGGTGCGTATTTCACATCGTCCATCGCATATATTTTTCTGGCAGCCTTCTGGATGCTGTCGGGGTGGTTCTTCTTCGCGGGGAGCCTCTCACAGGGCACGACCGATATGTCCTATATGTTCCAGAGCATGTTTTCCATTCTCGTGTTTCTCATCCCGATCCTGACGATGCGTCTCTTCTCTGAGGAGAAGAAGCAGAAGACCGAGCAGGGGCTCCTGACGGCGCCGGTCAGCCTCGGCGAGATCGTCTTCGGCAAATATTTTTCCGCACTGACGCTCTACACGATCGGCATTCTGATGCCCTTTGTCTACGGTCTGATCCTCTCGGCGTTCGGGCAGGTCGAGTGGGGTATTCTGTTCGCGAATTTCCTCGCGCTGTTCCTGCTCGGCACGGCGTTCATCGCTGTCGGCACGCTGATCTCGGCGCTGACGGAAAATCAGGTCGCGGCTGCCGTGCTCGGCATCGCGGCGCTGCTCGTCATCCAGATGATCGACAGCCTCGTCAGCTATATCAACATCACATGGCTGGCAGATGCCGTCAAATCGCTGTCCTTCTGGACAAGATATTACGCTGTGACCTGCGGTCTGTTCAATGTCTCGACCGTGATCTTCTATCTGAGCGCAGCATTCATTTTCAACTATCTGACGATCCGCGTGTTTGAGCGCAGACGCTGGAGCTAAGGGAGGGATTCACAGTGGCAAAGAAGAATAAGCAGAATCCGCTCGACGCTGAAGCGAAGAAGCAGATCAACAAGGCGGACGCGATTGCAGAGAGCGCATCCGCGAAGATCGAGGAGACTGAGGATGCTGTGGTCGAGGAGATCGGCGATGCTGCCGAAAAGGCGGAGGAGACGCTCGCAGAGGCAGCGGAAGAGCTGACCGGCGCAGCAGACGAGATCGAAGAAGCAGCGGACGACCTGACTGACGGTTCCGGCGAAGAGGAAGCAGAGAGCTTTGCGGAATCCGAGGCGAAGGCGGAGAAGGCTGCGGAGAAAAAGAAGCAGCCGAAGCGCACGCGCACCCCCGAGGAGGAAAAGGAGCGCGCGCTGAACAAGGTCAACCGGCGCAAGAAGCTCAAATACGGCACACTGGCAACGGTCATCACGGCAGTGGTGCTCGCGAGCGTCGTGATCGCGAATGTGATCATCAACGTGCTGGACAGCCGCTACAACTGGAACATCGACCTGACCTCGAGCGGTCTCTACGAGATCGACGAGCAGACGGTCAGCTACCTCAACAAGATCAACAGCGATATTCAGATCGCGGTCATGTCCGACGAGCAGAATTTTGACAACGACCCCAAGCTCAAGGTCGTTGAGGAGACGCTCAACCGCTTCAAGGCGGAATCGAACGGGCATATCTCGGTCGAATATATCGACATGACCAAGCACCCCGAGGCGGTCAGCCGCTATTCGCAGGGCTACGACGGCGATTTCAGCGCCTACGACACGGTCGTCAAGTGCGGCGATCTGGTGCGCGTGGTCGGCATCGACAGCATGATCAAGACCGACCAGACGCCGAACTACATGACCATGAGCTACGACTACAGCTACACCTTCGTCGGTGAGCAGTCGCTGATCTCCGCGATCATGGGCGTCACCGATCTGAACCCGATCAAGGTCGGCGTCATCAACAAGACCTCCGGGCAGCAGATCTACTACGACTACGATGCAATGGCATTCAACAGCATGAAGACGCTGCTGGAGAAGAACAACTATGTGGTCACCGAGCTCGATCTCGCGACCGACTCTTTCACCGCAGCGGAATATGATCTGGTCGTGCTCTGCGCGCCCTACAATGACCCCTCTGATGCACAGATCAAGAAGCTGACCGACTACCTCTACAACGACGGTCAGTACAACGCCGATCTGGTCTATTTCGGCAGCTTCAACCAGCAGTCTACCCCGAATCTCGACGCATTCCTCGAGCTGTGGGGTCTGAAATTCGGCAGCGCGGTCGTCATGGAGGGCAACTCCGCCGCATCGCAGGTTGTCACGACGGTCTTCGGTCAGATCACCGACGTGCCGGTCACGGCGGTCTCCGACAACGCGCTCAACAGCTCCGTGACAGCCTCCAAGCTGCCGGTCGTCGTGCCGTTCGCACGCCCGATCGAGCCGCTCTTCACCGACCCGAACAACGGCAGAGAGACGCAGGCGCTGCTCACGACCCCGAATACCTCGTATCTGCGCCCGCTCAACATTCCCGCAGAGGAATTCAACAAAGCAGATGCCGAAAAGGGCAGCTATGCGCTCGCGGTCATCGCGGACAATGAGGTGATCGTCGACAATTCGGCGCACACCAGCCGCATCGCCGCTTTTGGTACCCCGTGGATCCTCGACCCGAATGTCGCGGAGTCCAAATCCTACGCCAACGCCGATTACTTCATCTCCGTGATGAACCAGATGACCGGCAAGGAGGGCGTGCTCACGATCGCGGAGAAGTCGCTCAACACCACCAGCGTTTCGATCACGACGGCGCAGGCAAAGGCGATCCGCACCGTGACGGTTTTCGTGCTGCCGCTTCTGGTCGCAGTCGCCGGCTTCGTGGTCTATATAAGGAGAAAGAATCTATGAACAAGCGCATCAAGGGCATTGTGCTGGGAAGCAGCGTGCTCGTGCTGCTCGTCGGCGGGCTTGTGTTCCTCAAGCTGACCGACAAGCCCGCGGAAAGCTCCTCCGAGGAGGAGCATGTCCACGGCAGGCTGCTCTGGGATGTTGCAAACAATGAGGATATCGCGAAGGTCACGGTCAAAAAGCCCGACGGCGAGAGCTTCTCGGCGACCCGCAAAAAGGAAAAGACCATGACGACCGACTATCAGACGCAGCAGCAGTATGAGACCGAGGTCGCGAACTACTATCTCGACGGCTACGAGGATGTGCCGATGGACACCACGGGCATCCGCCTGCTGGCGACCCGCTCCTACTCGGTCAACGCGGCAGCGACCGTGCAGGAAAATCCGAGCGACGCCGATCTGAGCAAATACGGGCTCGACAAGCCGACCGAGGTCACCTTCGAGGTCGACAACGCCGACAATGTGCACTTCTGGATCGGCAGCCGGACCCCGCAGAACGGCTACTACTATCTGCGCGTCGAGGGCGACAGCACCGTCTACACGGTCGAAGCATTCAGCGCAGAGCCTTTCCTGAAAAATGCGTCGGACTTCCTCGGGACGCAGGTCACGCAGGCACAGGCGGATGACGACGAGACAAAGGTCGAGTCCGTCCGCGTGGAGCGCAAGGACCTGCCCTACGACATCTATCTGATCTTCGACCCCTACTACGAGGAGAATTCCAACAACGGCATGATGGCACTGCATGTCATGCAGGAGCCGATCTACTGCCTGCTCAACGTCGAAAAGTCGACGGCGATCACGCACGGTCTCTACGGTCTGACCGCATCGAAGGTCGTGCAGGCACACCCCACCGCCGCCGATCTGACCGGCTACGGCTTTGACGACCCGTTCGCGACCGTCACGGTGAAAACCGACGACGGCAAGACGCAGGTATTCCGCCTCGGCAACACCTTTGAGGAGGGCGAGGACGCGGACAAAAAGACCTATTACTACGGCTATCTCGACAGCGTCAACTGTGTCTACGGCTTCTCGCCCGACGATATTTCGTATGACGATGTGCAGGCGGACAGCATCACCGCAAAGACGGTCGTCGACTTCTATGTCTGGGATATCGGCAAGCTGACCTATCAGGCGGGCGACTTGAAGCTCGCATTCGAGGGCATCGGCTCCGACCAGCAGGATTATGTCCTGAAGCTCAACGGCGAAGAGACCGACACCGAGCGCTACCGCCTGCTCTACACCTATCTGCTGAAAACCGCTGCGGAGGACCTCGTGATCGAGGAGGTCGCGCCGACCGGCGACCCGCTGTGCAGCATCAAGATCGAGCGGCAGGACGGCAAGCGCGGCACCGAGGTCGCATTCTACGACGCCGGCGGCATGAAGGCATATGTCATGATCGACGGGCAGGTGCGCTACCGCTGCAGAATGTCCTATGTCACGACGCTGATCGAAAACCTGAAGATCTACAACGACACTGACAAAGCATTCACGATGACGTGGTAACACAGAAAAGGGAGGAATCACCATGAGCGAGGCTTATTTCACCTACAAATCGAGACCGGTCGTGCGCTGCGGCAAAACGATCTATTACGGGTCTATGGCGGAGCCCTATGTTGTGATGATGAACATCGGCAGCGAGGAGCAGTCCGGGGAGATCAGGGTCGCGACTTCGGTCAGCTGCTTTCTGATGAAGACCGCAAAGAACCTCAGCCCGATGGAAGCGATCAAGAGCCGTGCGGAGCGCTCGTCGCTCTTCGACGCACTGACGCTCGCCGACGCATGGCTGAACCGTGAGTCGAAAAACTGAGCGATCAGTGCTCAGAACTGCATAAAAATGGAACCGGCGTTCAGTCATGAACGCCGGTTCTTTTGTGTGGTACCCTCAAACCCTATCTTCCCCCCTTTTGAAGGGGTTGTTGCTGTTCAAAACGGGTGTTTGTACCCTCAAACCGCCATTATTGATTCCAGCTTTCGAGCTCGCGGTAGAGACCGAGGTAGAGCTCGGCAGACTGTGCCCAGCTGAAATCGGCAGCCATCGCCTGCTTCTGAATCTGCTCCCAGAAGGGCTTGTTCTCATAGGCGCCCTTTGCGCGCAGGCATGCACCGAGCATATCATGCGCGTTGTAGGTCTTGAAGGTGAAGCCGGTGCCCTCCTCGCCGCCTGCGTCCTTCACAGAATCGCGCAGACCGCCTGTCTCGCGGACGATCGGCATCGTGCCGTAGCGCATCGCGTACATCTGTGCCAGACCGCACGGCTCGCTCTGCGACGGCATCAGGAACATGTCGCAGCCCGCATAAATGCGCCGCGCCAGCGTCGGGACAAACCCGAGCGTCACGCTGACCGCCTGCGGATAGCGCCATGCCATCTCCTTGAAGAAGTCCTCATAGACGCGCTCGCCGCTGCCGAGAATCGCGAAGTGGAAGCCGTCGTGCACCATTTCCTCGAAGACATAGCGAATGAGGTCGATGCCCTTGTGCGCAACAAAGCGCGTGCAGATGCCGATCAGCGGCTGATCGTCCTCGGGGAGACCGAGCTCCTGCTGCAGCGCCCGCTTGCAGGCGAGCTTGCCCGAAAGGTCGTCGATGCTGTAATGCTGATACGGCTCGGAAAGCGCCTCATCCGTTTCCGGGTTATAGCTCTCGGTGTCGATGCCGTTGAGGAAGCCGGTCAGCTTATACTGCTTGTTGGCGAGTGCACGGTCGAGCCCGTGCGAATACCACGGGTCGAGAATCTCCCATGCATAGCTCGGCGAGACCGTCGTGATCTTGTCGGCGGTTTCGATCGCGCCCTTCATCATGTTGACATTCCCGTCGTATTCGAGCAGATTGGCGTGATAGAGCGGGATGCCCATGAGTTCATTGAGCACCTCCTTGCCGTATTTGCCCTGATATGCGATGTTGTGGATGGTAAACACGGTGCGGATGTTGTCGAAGCCCTCCTGATACTTGTAGAAGATCTGGTAGTATACAGGGGTCAGCGCGGTCTGCCAGTCGTTGCAGTTGATGACGACGGGCTTGAAGTTGATCACGCGGAGCATCTCGAGGATCGCGCGGCTGAAGAACACAAACCGCTCGCAGTCGTCATAGAAGCCGTAGATGCCGTCGCGCTTGAAGTAATACTCGTTGTCGATGAAATAATAGGTCACGCCCTGATGCACCGCCGAGAAGATGCCGCAATACTGCTTTCTCCATGCGACATCGACGGTGATCGAGGTGATGAAGGTCATGTTCCTGCGCGCCTCCTCACCGATGCACTTGTAGAGCGGGATGACGACGCGGCAGTCATGCCCCTTCGCGTTGAGCGCGAGCGGCAGTGCGCCCGCAACATCGGCGAGTCCGCCGGATGCGACATAAGGTCTTGCTTCGCTTGCTGCATATAAAATATTCATATTATCCCTCCGATTTCTGAGCGTGATTCAGCCGAATGCGCCGCAGAGCGTCTCAGATCTCTGCGCCCTTGCCGATGAACAGCGGATAGCCTGCGGAGCCGGTGAGCTGACGCTCGTCGGCGATCTGCACATTTTTGTCGGTGATGACATTGCGGATGGAGCAGCGCGCACCGATCACGGTGTCCTGCGTGATGATGCTGTCGCGCACCACGGAGCCTTTGCCGATGCGCACGCCGCGGAAGAGTACGCAGTTCTCGACCTTTCCCTCGATGATGCAGCCGTCCGCGATCAGCGAATTCTTGATGTGGGACTCCAGACCGAAGCGCACAGGGGCGTTATCCTTGGTCTTGGTGAAGATCGGCGCAGCCTTGCGGAAGAGTGCGTCGCGCTTCGCCGCGTCGAGCAGATCGAGATTCGCGTTGAAAAAGCTCGCGAGCGAATCGATCTTGGAGTAGTAGCCGGTGTGCTCGTAGGCGAGAATCTTATAGTTCGCGCTGCGGTCGAGCAGGATATGCTTGCGCAGGCTGGTGCGGTTGCGGCTCATGGACTCCTTCACGATGCGGCGGAGGAAATCCTTGCTCATGACGAACATATCGAGCCCGAGATTGCAGCTGCCGGTCATGGGCGGGTCGATCATCACATCGTTGACAAAGCCGTCGCCGCCGATGCCGAAGATCGTCGCAGCCGCGCCGGTCAGATGATCGTAGTAGCCCTTTGCGTAGACCGCGGTGATATCCGCGCCCGAGGCGATGTGCACCTCAACTGCCGGGCGGTAGTCGATGTTCGTGACGATATCGCAGTTGGTGAGCACGACATACTCCGCGGAGGAATGCTCGACAAAGCTCCATGCATTGCCCAGTGCATCCAGTCTGCCGTGATACATGCTCGAGCCGGTGTGGCTGTAGGGCGGGAGCAGGTGCAGACCGCCCTTCTTGCGGGCGAGGTCCCACTCTCTGCCGGAGCCGACATGGTCCAGCAGGGAGCCGTAATTGCGCTTGGTGATCACGCCGACCTGCGAGATGCCGGAATTGACGAAATTGGACAGCGGAAAGTCGATCAGCCGGTATCTGCCGCCGAACGGCACAGAGCCCATTGTGCGGAGCTTTGTGAGGTCATAAATTGCTTCGTCGTGGATGCTGGCAAAGACCAGACCCAGTACATTCTGATTCGTTCCCATTTTGTATTACCTCCCTTTGCTCCGTCAGATCGACTCCGAGAGGATCTGCTTGGGCAGAACCTCCTTGCCGGCGCTGATCGTGATATTGTGACCGGTGACGGCAATGCTCCATTCCTTGCCCTCGCCGTGATACTCCTCGGGGCTTCTGCCGATGTGTGCGCCCTCGCCGACGACACAGTCCTCGCCGACGATCGCATATTCGACGGTGGCGCCCTTTTTGATCACGGTGCCGGGCATGACGATGCTGTAGCGCACGGTCGCGCCCTCCTCCACGGTGACGCCGCCGAAGATGACGGAGGTGTCGACCTTGCCGTGAATGACGGAGCCCTCGGTGATCATTGCATTTTCGATCTCCGCGGTCTCACCGATATACTGCGGCGGCAGGTTATTGTGCCGCGAATAGATGCGCCATTCCTTGTCGTAGAGGTCCAGCGGCTGGCTCGGTGCGAGCAGGTCCATGTTCGCATCCCAGAGCGAATCGAGCGTGCCGACATCCTTCCAGTAGCCCTCGAAGGTGTAGGCGAAGAGCCGCTCGCCGTTGTTGAGCATCGACGGGATGATATCCTTGCCGAAGTCCTTCGAGCCGGTGTTGGCGTTCTCATTCTCGATCAGATATTTCTTGAGCTTTGCCCATGTGAAGACGTAAATGCCCATCGAAGCGAGCGTGGAGCGCGGCTCCTTCGGCTTCTCCTCGAAGTCGGTGACGCGCATCTGGTCGTCGCAGATCATGATGCCCATGCGCGAGGCTTCGGAGCGCGGCACATCGAGCACCGCGATCGTCAGGTCGGCTTTCATCTTCTTGTGATAGTCGACCATCTTGGCATAGTCCATCTTGTAGATATGGTCACCGCCGAGCACGACGACATATTCGGGGTCGTAGCGCTCGATGAAGCTGATGTTCTGATAGATCGCGTTTGCAGTGCCCTCATACCACGAGGCGCCGGAATTGCTCTCATAGGGCGGAAGCACATGCACGCCGCCGTTCATCTTGTCGAGATCCCACGGCTGCCCGTTGCCGATATAATCGTTGAGCACGAGCGGCTGATACTGCGTCAGCACGCCGACCGTGTCGATGCCGGAGTTGGTGCAGTTGGAAAGCGGGAAGTCGATCAGGCGGTATTTTCCGCCGAACGGCACCGCAGGCTTTGCCATGTCATGTGTCAGCGCATAGAGACGGCTGCCCTGTCCGCCTGCCAGCAGCATCGCAACGACTTCTTTTTTGATATACATATTCAATACGCCTCCTTCGCGTTATGCTTCCTTGCTGTCATTCCCGGGATTCTTCGGCTTTCTGCCGCGCTTCTTCGGCACTTCCTCCGCCGCTGCGGGAGCGGGCGCTGCCTCGGTCTTCGGCTTTCTGCCGCGCTTCTTCGGCGCTTCCTCCGCCGCTGCGGGAGCGGGATCTGCCTCAGCCTTCGGCTTTCTGCCGCGTTTCTTCGGCGCTTCCTCCGCCGCTGCGGGAGCGGGCGCTGCCTCAGCCTTCGGCTTTCTGCCGCGCTTCTTCGGAACTTCCTCCGCCGCTGCGGGAGCGGGCGCTGCCTCAGCCTTCGGCTTTCTGCCGCGCTTCTTCGGGGCTTCCTCCGTCACTGCGGGAGCAGGAGCTGCCTCGACCTTCGGCTTTTCCTCCGCGGATGCGGGCTTCTCTGCCGTCTTTGCCTTGCGGGTGCGCTTGGGCTGCAGCTTATAATACTGCACGGAGAGCGGCGGGAGCGTCAGCACGACCGAATTGTCCAGCCCGTGCATGAAGACCTCTTCGGACACGACCTTCTTCTCCGCTGCGCCGGAGCCGCCGAATTCCTTTGCGTCGGAATCGAACACCAGCGTGTAGGTGCCCGCATACGGGATGCCGATGCGGTAATTCTCGCGCTTGACCGGCACGAAGTTGCAGACGACGATCACCTCGCCGCCGGCGTCGTCGATGCGGCGGAACGCGATGACCGACTGCTTGTAGTCATCGTTGGAGATCCAGTTGAAGCCCTGCCACGAGTCGTCATTCTGCCAGAGCGCCGGGGTGCTGAGATAGAATTTATTGAGTGCCTTGGAGAATTCGAGCAGGTTTCTGTGGTTCGGGTAATCGAGCATGAACCACTCGAGCTCGCCCTTGTAGTCCCACTCTCTGCGCTGCCCGAATTCCTGCCCCATGAAGAGCAGCTTTTTGCCGGGGTGCGCGAACATATAGCACAGGAATGCGCGGTAGGAGGCGAATTTGTCGCCCTCGAGACCGGGCATTTTCTCGATCATCGAGCATTTTCCGTGCACGATCTCATCGTGCGAGATCGGCAGGACATAGTTTTCGGAGAAGCAGTAGTAGAACGAGAAGGTGATCTTGTCGTGATTGAACGCGCGGTAGAGCGGGTCCATCGACATATAGCTCAGCATATCGTTCATCCAGCCCATGTTCCACTTGAAGTTGAAGCCCAGTCCGCCGATATCGGTCGGCTTGGTGACAAGCGGCCATGCGGTGGATTCCTCCGCGATCATCAGCACATCGGGGTGCCGCGCAAAGACTGCCTCATTGAGCTGCCGCAGGAATGCGACTGCCTCGAGATTTTCTCTGCCGCCGTTGGCATTGGGACGCCACTCGCCGTTTCTGCGGTCGTAGTCGAGATAGAGCATCGAGGCGACGGCGTCGACGCGCAGACCGTCAATGTGGTATTCGTCGAGCCACCAGCAGGCCGAGGAGATCAGGAACGAGCAGACCTCCGGGCGGCCGTAGTCGAAGACTCTGGTGCCCCAGCCCTTGTGCTCCTGCTTGAGCGGATCGGTGTATTCGTAGAGGCAGGCGCCGTCGAATTCGTAGAGCCCCTGCTCATCCTTCGGGAAGTGTGCCGGAACCCAGTCGAGAATGACGCCGATGCCCGCCTGATGGAACATGTCGATCATCTGACGGAAGTCGTCCGGCGTGCCGAAGCGCGAGGTCGGGGCAAAATACCCGGTGACCTGATAGCCCCATGAGCCGTCGAACGGATACTCCGTCAGCGGCATGAATTCGATGTGCGTGTAGGAGAGCGACCGCATATACGGGATGATCTGCTTGGCGAATTCCACATAGGAGAGCGGGTTGCCGTCCGGATAGGTGCGCCACGATGCAAAATGCACCTCGTAGATGTTCATCGGGCTCTTGTAGACATTCTTCTTCGCCTTTGCGGCATACCATGCTTCATCGTGCCACTGATAGCTGCTCTCGAAGAGCTTGGTCGCGTTCTGCGGCGCGGTCTCGTAGTGCATGCCGTAGGGGTCATTCTTCAGCAGCAGCTTGCCCGCCTGCGTCAGAATACTGTATTTATAGAGCGAATACGGCGGCAGTGCGGGAATCACAGTCTCCCAGACGCCGTCGGCGATCTTGAGCATCGGGTTTGCGTTGTGATTCCACTCGTTGAAGTCGCCGACAACAGAGACATTGACGGCGTTGGGCGCCCAGACGCGGAACACGGTGACGGCTTCCCCGTCGCGCACTGCACTGTGTGCGCCGAAGAAGCGCTGTGCATCATAATTTTTGCCCTGATAGAACAGGTGCAGCGGAAACGCATTCGGGTTCTGCGCGGTAACTTCTGCTGTGTTCATGCTTTTCTCCCATGACCCGGCGGCAGTCCGGAAAACCGGCGCCGGATCCGTCCTTTCTTTCAAATTGTGCGATTGTGGCTCAATATATACAGCGGAATTTGGCTCGTTTTTCCCGGCGGGAGCGCAGACAAACTGCGACAGTTCGCCGTATATACATTTTACCATAAATCAAAAAAAGTATCAAGCATTTCTTGTGCAATCAAATAAAATTCGGGAATCTGCCCTTATTTGAAGAATATTTTTGTGCAACATGACAAAAATCCGGCAAAAAAGCGACAGACATGAGAATGCGCGCGTGCGCGGGGCAGAAAGATATCAGGTCAGGGGGAGGAAGGAGCAGGTGAATGCGGAATAAAAGGCAGGACATAAAATATCGGAACAACTCCTCACTCTTCACTTCTCATTTCTAACTTCTAATTGCGCATTTCAACTGCTGCTGCGAGAACGGTCACGTCGTCGCGCGGGACGCCTCTGGCATCGCGCTGCGCCTTGGCACAGACCGCGTGCGCCAGCGCCTGCAGATCGCCGCCTGCCCGCAGCCGTTCCCGGATGTAGGGATAGAGCGTGTCGTCGAGCCCGTCGGAGAGCAGAAAGAGCATGTCGCCGTCCTCGAGCTTGAGCACGGTCGTGTAGGGCTCTGCCTTCGGGAGAATGCCGATCGGATTGGTCGCCGCCTGAAAGAGCGTCACGCGGTCGCCCCGCCGGATCAGCGTCGGACCCGCGCCGTATTTATAGAGCGTGACGGCGGCGGTGTCGGTGCAGATCTTCGCGACATCGAGCGTGGCAAAGCGCTCCTCGCCCGATTTCGTCAGCATGATCGCATTGATCATTTTCGCCGCTGCCTCGCAGTCGACGCCCGACTGCACAAGGCTGCGGAAATTCGAGATCACGATGCGCGAATCGACTGCCGCACAGCGTCCCGAGCCCATGCCGTCGGAGATGACCAGATAGACAGAGCCGTCGGCGTCGGTGAAGCTGTCCCAGCAGTCGCCGCAGGGCTCGTCCTCGTGCACCGCGCACTGTGCCGCCGCCGAGCTGACCGCATAGCCGCCCGCAGTTTGCAGGATCAGACGGCGCTCGTCGCCGGCATGCTCCGTGCCGCAGACCGTCAGGGATTTGTGCAGCGCGTCGGAGAGCACCTCACAGAGCAGCTCCTGATCGGGCTCGGGCTCGGCGGGCAGATAGAGCTCGATCAGCAGCCGCCTGCCCCCTGCGGAGGACACCGCAGCCGCCCGGCAGGGGATATGCAGCTTTGCGAGCGCTGCCGTGACCGTCCGGGTCAGATCGCGGTGCAGCTGCCGGCGGGTCTGCGTACCGGCGCGGCGGATCAGGTCCTCGGTAATGCGCATCTGCGCAAAAAGCATCGCCTGCGATTCATGCAGGCGCGCACTGACAATGCGGGATTCGGTGTTGCGGCGCTTGATCCGCGCAAATTCTCCGGTGATGCGCTCGGGCTTGAGGCAGTTGACCGGCGGGGTCAGCGGCGCGGAGAGCTCCGCATCCGCCATTGCCTGAAAGCATGCCTGCGTGTCGCTCAGACCGGTCTCCCAGCAGGTCGAACGGCTGCGGCACCTGCTGCAGATCGCCTCGCGCACGCGCACGGAGGTGCTCCGGGGCATGTCCGTCCGGGCGAGCATGTTGGCAATGCGCTCGGAGGTGCCGCGCACCCCGGCGATCGACTGCGAGAGGAAGTCCATGCGCGCGCCGGTCAGCGCGGCGAGCTCGGTGTCGGCATCGGCAAAGAGCAGCAGCCTGTCCGCCAGTGACACCGCCGGAACAAGCAGATAGATCAGTCCGCCGAGCAGCAGCCCGACCGTCATCTCTGCGGCTGCGGCGTGCCAGCCCGTCAGCAGGACGCCCAGCGCCGCACAGCCCTGTAATACCGCGAAGGAGAGCGCATTGCGCCTGCCGCTGCAAAGCCCCGCCGCGAGCCCGGCAGGCGGCAGAACGGCTGCAAGCCCGGCGGAATCCGCGTCACAGATCAGCACGGCACAGGCAAGGAGCGTCCCGCAGAGCACGCCCCCGGATGCGCGGTAGCGCCTTGCGGCAGTGAGCAGCGCAAAGCCCGCCAGCAGCATCCCGAAATTGAGCATGACCAGCTTCAGCGAGCACAGCGCCGATGTAAACAGCACAAAGCACACCGCCGCTGGCACCGCATCGCGCCCGGAGAGCCGCAGCGGGAGCCCCTCCGCAAAGAGTGCCGCCGCAGCAGCGGCACAGTAGGCAGCGCCCGCAGCGGCAGCCGCCCCCGCAAGACCCGTCAGCCAGCCGGTGCGGCGGATCAGCCCGCCGAGCCCGAAGACCGCCGTCGCGGCAAGGCTGCACCCGCCCGCGATCATCGCGGCGATGCGCGGGGTGCAGCGTTCGCCGGAGAACCACCGCAGCAGCACGGTCAGCGCCATTGCACAGACCGGCGCGGGCGCTGCCGACAGCATGCCCGTGAGCGCATATGTAAAAATGCTCCCGGCGAGCACCGCAAGCCCGCAGAGCGGCTCAAGCGCGGCGGCAAGTGCCGTCCCGAGGGGGAGTGCGATGCCGTTGAAGCGGGCTTCGGTGAGCAGACAGGCAGCGGCGGCACAGCCGACCAGTCCGGCGGCGTGCAGAAGCTGCGTGCGGCTGCGGGAGTATTTTTTGGGTCTCATGGCAGATCATTCCTTTTTTGTGTGCATTTGCGCGATCGACCGCGTACAGAATCATTATACCAGAGTGCCCGCGCAGTTTCTGTCGAACCGCGGTTGCATTCTCCTGTTTTTTGTGGTATCATGCTGTCAGGCGCGTAACCTTTCTGCCGCAAATATCGACTGTATGATTGAAGGGGGTGACCGGTATGGACGACAGCACGATCATACGGATGCTGCATGCCCGCGACGAGGCGGCGCTGCACGCGATCCGCGAAGCCTACGGCGGGCTCTGTCAGCAGCTTTGCATGCGGCTGCTCGGCAGCAAGGACGACGCCGACGAGTGCATGAACGATCTGCTCATGGAGGTCTGGCGCTGCATTCCGCCGCAGAATCCAAAAAGCCTGCGCGCGTTTCTCATCGCGGTCACGCGGCGCATTGCGATCGACCGCCTGCGCGCGGAGAACCGTCTCAAGCGCGGCGGTTCGCAATTTGCAGCCGCCCTCGACGAGCTCGCAGAGGTGCTCCCCGCGCCCGACTGCGTCGAGGAAGCCGCCGATGCAAACGCACTCACTGCCGCCGTCAACGCCTTTCTGCGCGGCATTACCCCTGCCGCGCGTCAGCTCTTCATGCAGCGGTATTTTCT
>JAEEGL011990686.1_pt1 | contig 41717 bp, 41 predicted proteins | sample 9134231 | NCBI WGS metagenome assembly JAEEGL01 (sample SAMN16246548, study PRJNA631951) | gut metagenome | biome: gut microbiome; feature: rumen; material: fiber-attached | host: Bos | place: Iran: Karaj | collected 2018-10
GAGACCGTCAAGTATGTCAAGGACATTCCCGAGGTCTGGTTCCACATCAACTTCGTAGTGGACAAGTGGGACATCGCCAAGCGTGAGATGATCAACCTCCAGAGCATCGCCGACCTCATCAAGAGCACCCCGAACACCAAGTACCTCGTCTGTGGCTATGCCGACAAACAGACTGCTACTCCCGAGCACAACCTCATGCTTTCCGAGAACCGTGCCAACGCCGTTTACGATGTCCTCGTGAACCAGTTCGGTGTTCCTGCTTCTCAGGTTGTCAAGGATTGGAAGGGTGGCGTGGACTATATGTTCTACAACGAGAAGGAACTTAGCCGCTGCGTCATGATCAACTCCATCCAGGAGTAGTAATCAGCTTTACATACACGTGAAAAAAGAAGTTTTACTTCAGAGAATTCACGACAAATCTATCGTAGCCGGGGTCGTGGGCCTCGGCTACGTTGGATTACCACTGGCAGTTGAGAAGGCCAAGGCCGGTTTCCGGACCATCGGTTTCGATGTCCAGAAAGAGAAGGTCGATATGGTCAATGCCGGACACAACTACATCGGCGATGTCGTGGATCGTGACTTGGTCACTTTGGTAGAGGACGGGATGCTGACGGCTACTACCGACTTCGGTTTCATCCGAGACGTCGATTTCGTTGCCATCTGCGTGCCTACTCCCTTGGACTCACACCAACAACCTGACATAAGCTATGTTGAGTCCTCTGCACGTTCCATCGCGGAGTATCTTCATCCAGGAATGATGGTCGTCCTTGAGTCCACCACTTATCCTGGTACTACAGAGGAACTTATCAAACCCATACTCGAATCATCCGGACTCAAGTGCGGCGAAGACTTCTACCTGGGTTTCTCGCCTGAAAGGGTGGATCCCGGCAACCTGATTTACAAGACAAAGAATACCCCTAAGGTAGTCGGCGGATTGGGAAAAGATGCATCCGAAGTGATTTCGGCAATGTACGAGGCCGTCCTCCAGAGCGAAGTTTTCCGCGCCTCCTCCCCCGCTGTGGCTGAGATGACCAAGATCTTGGAGAACACATACAGGAACATCAATATCGGTCTCATCAATGAGCTCGCGATTCTCTGCCACAAGATGGGCATCGACTTATGGGAGGTTATCGAAGCGGCCAAGACCAAGCCTTTCGGTTTTACGCCCTTTTTTCCCGGTCCGGGCCTCGGTGGGCACTGCATTCCGCTCGATCCTTATTATCTGAGTTGGAAAGCCCGCGAGTACGGTTTCCACACCTCAATGATCGAGTCCTCGATGATGATCAACGACCGCATGCCGGAGTACTGTGTGGAACGCATAGGCGATATGCTGAACAGCCGCTTTGCCAAGGCCATGAACGGAGCGAAGGTCCTCGTGCTTGGCGTAGCTTATAAGCAGGATATCGACGATTACCGTGAATCCCCCGCTATTCGGGTAATTGAAGAACTCAAGAAAGAAGGAGCAGAGATCCGTTTCTACGACCCTTGCATACGACGCTACCGCCATAAGGGTGAATGGTACGAAGGGGAAGAGGCGCTGACTGCCGAGCTACTGGAAAGCGCCGACATTGCGGTCATTACGACCGCGCATACAACCGTTGACTACGACTTTGTGCAACAACATTCCAAGGCCGTATTCGACACTAAAAATGCTATGAAAGCTGTCGCCAAGCGCGACAACATTGAAGTATTATAACTGCAATGCAGGACTTGTACGTACACGAGAGCAGCTACGTCGATGACGGAGTCAAGATTGGCGCCGGCACCAAGATATGGCATTTCTGCCACATCCAGAAGGGTGCCGTGATCGGCAAGGACTGTTCTCTCGGACAGAACGTCAACATCGGATGCAATGTCCGGATAGGCAACGGGGTCCGTATCCAGAACAACGTGTCTGTTTACGAAGGCGTGGAGCTTGAGGACAACGTATTCTGCGGGCCATCCTGCGTGTTCACCAACGTGAACACCCCGCGGGCGCACTTCCCAGTGCACGGGGTTTACGCGCGTACGCGCGTGCGCGAAGGCGCATCGCTCGGCGCGAACTGCACAATAGTGTGCGGCCATACCATTGGTCGTAGCGCCCTGATCGGCGCCGGCTCGGTGGTGACCGCAGACGTAATGGACTATGCCCTGATGGCCGGTGTTCCGGCTCGTCAAATTGGTTGGGTATGCGAATGCGGCAAACGCCTCCGCACCCCTGAACTCACCTGCTCTTGTGGGCGTAGTTACCGACTGGAAGGTGAACACCTCGTTAAAAACGGGGGGTAACCATCCATTCAATTGATATTCAATTGGTTTGCTCTCTTTAATGTACAGAGAGCAATGGCGAAGCTATGGAATTCAGAGATCTGAAAAAACAGTATTACGTCCTCAAGAAGGACATCGACAAAGCTATACTTGAGGCATCCGCTTCAGGAACCTATATTATGGGGCCACAAGTTCGCGAACTTGAGCAGGAATTAGCAGACTATGTCGGCGTCAAGCATTGCTTGACTTGCGCTAATGGTACTGATGCCCTTACATTGGCCCTCAAGGCCTGGGGCATTGGTCCTGGCGACGCAGTGTTCGTCCCAGACTTTACTTTCTTCTCTTCAGCAGAAATAGTATCGCTCGAAGGAGCGACTCCTATCTTCGTTGATGTCCTCGAGGATACGTTCAATATCGATTCGACGGATCTTGAACGCGCTATTCAACATATCCAGAAAGAAGGAAGACTCACTCCGAAAGTAATTGTAGCCGTCGATCTATTCGGTCTCCCGGCTGATTATCCGCTTATCAGACAGATTGCGGATCGCTATGGTCTTCTGATACTTGAAGATGGTGCACAAGGTTTCGGTGGCAGCATCGACAGCAAGAGAGCCTGTAGTTTTGGCGACATTGCTACGACTTCTTTCTTCCCTGCCAAACCTCTCGGTTGTTATGGCGATGGCGGTGCAGTTTTTACTGACAACGACGAATGGGCAGACCTCATTTCCTCCTACCGCGTCCACGGCAAAGGATCGTTCAAGTATGACAACGTCCGCATCGGCTTGAATTCGAGACTGGACACCCTCCAGGCCGCAATCCTTAAGGTCAAGCTGAAAGCATTCAAGGACTATGAACTTGAGGCTGTCAACGTTGCTGCAGAGCACTACACTTCCCTACTCCAAGGGTTTGTCGAGACTCCGACAATCCCTAATGGCTTCATATCAAGTTGGGCCCAATACACCATCCGTTTGAAGGACAAGGCAACGCGCGACAAACTTCAAGCTTCACTTAAGGCATCCGGCATTCCGGCTATGGTATACTACCCCAAACCGATGCACCTTCAAACAGCTTTTGCAGGATTAGATGCAAGACGATGCCCAACCGCCGCATTCCTATGCGACCGAGTCCTGTCACTCCCAATGCACCCTTACCTTACGGAGGAAGATATCAACTCGGTCTACAATGCTGCTATTGAAAGCATTAGATGAACTTATTCAAACGAAAGAAACCCTGGGTAACCCTCCAGTATGAAGAGCAGTTCATTCCAGAGAACTACTCTGAACAAGGGGTAGAAACTGGGGCAAAGTTCGAACGACATCTTGCCACCAACCATGACTTGAAAACCATATTCAAGGCGACCAAATTACTGGACGTAAATGGTATCGACGAATGGTTGGATGCTCACATGGAGCAGTTTGATGACAGCACTTTCATCGTCAATACCAACGAAGGGGTGGCACTCGATGGACTTAAACCACATCACCCCGAGCTAATCATCAACAAGATGGCTCTAAACCGTATTCGTCATCTCAACACATTTCTCAACAAGGCGAACGAATCTTTGGTTGACGGCGGTTACCTTTGGATACATTCGCGTACGGCTCGACTCAAGCGTGAAATCATATACAAAGCACATCCAGGCTTCTATGGGAAACTGGTTTATTATTGCCATTACATCTGGCATCGCGTTTGCCCAAAGCTCAAATGGACTAAATGGTTCTATTTCTGGGTAACAAATGGCCAGAACCGAACCTACCATCGGGTAGAACTGCTGGGAAGAATGTATCGTGCAGGTTTTGAGGTAATTGACGAACGGTTTCATCACGGCGAGTATTACATTCTAGGCCGCAAATTTCGCGCTCCAATTTGGGACGATGACCCAACCTGCGGCCCTCTCGTAAAGTTAAACCGCGTCGGCTTCCACGGAGATATGATTGGTGTGTACAAATTCCGCACGATGTACTCCTATTCGGAATACCTTCAGCCATATATGCTCGAATACGAAGGATTACAGGAAGGTGGTAAGTTTGCGCATGACTACCGAATCAACGGTTGGGGAAAGCTACTCCGAAAGACTTGGCTTGACGAGATTCCGATGTTCATCAACGTCTTTAAGGGACAAATGAAACTCGTTGGCGTTCGTCCACTCAGCAGGCACTATTTCAGTCTGTATTCTCCGGAGATGCAGGACATTCACGTGAGTGTCAAACCAGGATTATTGCCCCCCTTTTACTATGATGAGCGCACACCAATCACTTTGGAAGATGTTCAGGCTTCAGAGAGACATTATATAGATGCTTACAAAGCCCATCCCTTCGCCACAGATTGGCGTTATTTCTGGGGCACCATAGGTAACATTTTATTAAAGCACAAAAGATCGCATTAACCGATATGACAGAAGATAGTATTGTCTTGCAAGAAAAAAAGTGGGACATTGAGATTAAACCAAAAGACAAACTGCTCTCGGTCGACTTTAAGGAGTTATGGCGTTATCGCGACCTTTGCTCCTTGTTCGTCAAGCGCAACATTATCACACAATACAAACAAACTATTCTGGGCCCCATATGGTTTGTAGTACAGCCTGCCCTGACAGTCATAATGTATATGATCGTATTTGGCGGCATAGCCGGCATCCCAACAGATGGTGTACCACGACCATTGTTCTACCTTGCCGGTACCTGCCTCTGGCAATACTTCTCCGACTGTATCACCAAGACTTCCAACACATTCGTGGACAATGCCAGCATCTTCGGCAAGGTCTATTTCCCGCGTCTGGTGATGCCTATTGCGAACGTTATCAGCAACCTTCTACGCTTTGGCATTCAGTTCGGCTTCTTCATTATCGTGTACATCATCTATTTCTTTGTTGATCCCACCTGCACCGCCCACCTTACCTGGTATGCGTTATTGTTCCCGATCCTCATTTTGATGATAGTCGGCCTAGCCCTTGGCTTCGGCACCATTATCTCCTCTATGACGACCAAATACCGCGACCTCCAGGTGCTTTTCAGTTTTCTGATTCAGCTTTGGATGTACGCTACTCCTATCGTATATCCTCTCAGTCAGACTAAGAGTATGTTCTTTATGGGCATACCTGTCCACAAACTGATGTGCCTCAACCCTGTCACCCCAGTCTTAGAGACCTTTAAATTCGGATTCTTGGGTGCCGGAGAGTTTGTCGGCTGGCGTTGGCTCATTTATAGTTTTGTGTTTATGGCCATACTCCTTACACTCGGCGTCGTTATTTTCAACAAGGTACAGAAAAGTTTTATGGATACAGTATAAGGATGAGCGCTCAGACGGCTAGGCTTCCAGGGTTAGATGGAATTAGAGCAGTCGCTGCTCTCTGCATTCTTTTGAGCCATATTCCTCAAAGGGATTTTTGTAGTTGGTCGGTTCCTTCTTTACCAGTACCAGATTTATGTGCTTATACATTTTTCGTTTTAAGTGGTTTCCTTTCAGGATATAAAATACATAGTATCACTTCACTCAAGCAATATTTAATAAAAAAGGTCAAGCGTCTTTTGCCTCCATATTTCTTGTGCATTTCGTTTGTCGTTCTATTCTACGCCCTATCAAATAGTCCAGATGTCGTCATTAACCGGAAATTATTTTATTATCTTTTTTTAATTCCACAAGTTCCTTTTTCTAAAATTGACGGTATTTTGCCTTTAGTTCATCTTTGGTTTATAGGAGTCCTCCTCTTTTTTCATTTATTGTTCCCTTTGGTTTGTAAGGGGAGGGGTATAGATCATTCAATAGCGATTATTGTTATCTGGCTTTCATTTAAATATGGAGTTTATTTCTTAATCGGTAGTAATTGTTTTATATATCGATTAGTTTCTTGTACTGCCCTAGATTGTTTATTTGGAGGAGCTTGTATAGGGCAATTGTATTTCAATGGTTCGCATATCATCCGATTAATATGCGATAGTAAGGTGTTTCAACTACTTTCTTGGGGATTGTTTTTTAGTTTTAGTTTCTATGATCAACTTATCCCGGCCCCTATTCGGGTCCAATGTTTTGCTGCACTATCCATCATGTTGGTTTTAAGTCAGCTAGGCAAGAATGTCATAATCAACCTAGATAATCGCCATCTCTCATTCTTTGGCAGTATATCGTATGAGTTATATTTATTCCAGATACCTGTAATCATCGGTCTTTCTTCAATGTTTGTACGGATGAATATTTCAAAGAGTTATGTACTGGTTTATGTATCTTGTACCGCTATTTCTTTTGTTATTGCATTTCTTGTTAATTCATTATTAAATCCGAAATATGGCATCTGCAATCGAGTTCGACCACGTTGGTAAACAATATCGCCTGGGACTTGTTTCTACTAGGACGCTTTCCCATGACCTAAACAGATGGTGGCAGACTTCCGTCTTAAAAAAGGAAGACCCATATCTAAAGATTGGAGAAACTAATGATCGTTCAACCAAGGGTAAAAGTGAATATGTTTGGGCACTTCGTGACATAGATTTCAAGGTTGAACAAGGAGATATTGTCGGTATCATCGGTAAGAATGGAGCAGGCAAGAGCACTCTTTTAAAACTCCTATCCAAGGTTACTGGTCCTACTGTTGGCACTATTCGTGCACGTGGAAGAATCGGAGCCTTACTTGAGGTTGGGACCGGATTCCACCCTGAAATGACCGGCCGTGAGAATATCTATTTAAACGGCGCCATTATGGGTATGAGTAAAGCAGAGGTAACTCGTAAACTTGATGAGATTATTGACTTTTCCGGCTGCGAACGTTACATTGACACTCCTGTCAAACGTTATTCTTCTGGTATGACTGTCCGCTTAGGTTTTGCGGTTGCTGCACATCTTGATCCAGAGATACTTGTTGTCGATGAAGTTCTGGCAGTCGGTGATGCTGAATTTCAGAAAAAAGCCATTGGCAAGATGCAGAGTGTAAGCCAAGGGGAAGGCCGGACGGTTCTTTTCGTCAGCCATAATATGGCTAGCATCAGAGCTTTGTGTAAACATGGAATCCTTCTGGAAAATGGATTCGTGAAGAGTTTCGGGGACATTGGAGATATCATCGACGCATATCTGAAGAATAACGATTCCAAGTACGAAACCATTCTAAACGGAGTGAGTTGGATAGATGAAAAGGTCCATATCCACGAACTGAAGATCAATGGAACCGACAGTTATCATTCAGTTTTACCGCATGGAAAAAAGTCCTTGGATTTAGTTATCCGCGGGTATGTCGAAGGTTGCATCGAAACTGAAGTTTCCATGCTCTTCAAGAATGAAGACGAGAGTGTCCTAGCAACATACTCCTATTGTACAGAGCGGGGGTCTTTGATGCAGTTGGCTGGAGAATTTGAGATCAGTGCTAGGGTGGGACTGCCTAATCAAATATACGCTGGGATCATATTCGTGGACCTGTTTTTCCATAAGCCCAATATATGTTTTTATCTTAAAGCCCCTAAGTGTTGTATGATTCAATGCGAAGGTTTTAGAACTCCTTTCGGCCAAGTAAATAAGATTAGAAGCAGCGGGTTGATGGAACTTGCTAATCTATAGCGTTTATCTGGGAATGAGGAAGCAAGTTCGCATCATTTGTCGCTTTCTCCGGCAGACTGTAAGTGAGTGGTTCCCCATTCGGAAAAAACCATTGGTTATCCAGATGCCGATCACATCACGGTGCAATTCTCGGTGTGTCACATGCAACGTTTGGAAACACCATGGCCCTCTGAAGAGAAAGGATACTATAGAATGTGCGAATAGAATTCTCAGGACAGTTGATCATTCTATTATGCGCGATACAAATGCACCAATTGCGACAATTAAGAATTTAGTGGATCCGGCTTCTTTTGCATGTCTGGAGTTCCTAAAAACTCACAAAACAGAGAGCACCAGGGAGTTCAATACCGTTAATCTTCGGGATCTTTTGGCTGATAGTAATCAGTATCCTGTCCTTGAGAATCATGAAGAGAAGATGACTAAGTGGTTTTCTACTTTTGTTGATCAAAGTAATAAGCCTGTTTATTTGGTGCCCATGCACACGTTTTCTGTAGGTTTTGATGACCGTTCCTATTTGGGAAGACTTGCTCGTGCATCAAAATCGTCGAAGGTTGAGGTTATATGTAAACCTATACCTGTTTGGAAGACTATGGAATTGTTCTATAATGCTTTTTCCTGTGTAGGAATGCGTTATCATGCAGTATTGTTTCAAACTCTTCTTAATGGGAATAATTGTATCATAGATTATACTCATCCCAAGTCGGGGAAAATCATTTCACTCATGCGGCAATTGGATATGCTGGAACCCTACCATGATAGATATGTTTCCATCGCTCAAAGTGAAAATGGAATATCGTTTTCTGATTATGAAGACAGGGTTTTCCATTTCGGCCATGAACTCGTTTTGCGACATTTTTCAACATATATTGACTTGCTCAATAAAGCTTTTGTCCGATGAGAGTAGTACATATTGCTTTTTCTGATTACGGAGGTGCTGGAATCGCTGTTTACCGGATCCATAATGCCTTGTTAGCGCAGGGCATTGAAAGTAGGATGCTAGTAGCGGAAAAGAAGTCCTTCGACGAGACCGTAATTGTTGCTGATGTGAGTCCCGATCTGGTGTATACCCCTCCGCGGAATAGAGTTCTTCGAAGGGTTATGGGGATGATGCGGAAACGTGGCTACTTTCTAAGCCCTAAAGAGAAATATGACCGCAAGGTAAGTCTTGTTCCATCGAATCATCGTACTTTTTTCACTTCACCTCTTTCGTGTTATGACCTTGTGCGACATCCACTTGTTCGGAAAGCTGATCTGATTCATCTGCACTGGATCGCCAACTTCATCGATTACCCATCTTTTTTCCCAAACGTTGACAAACCTGTTGTTTGGACGCTACACGATGAGAATCTGGCCTATGGAGGATTTCATTACGGCAGGGAAAAGGAGATGTTCTATCCGTATTATACTGAAGTAGAAGAAGCTTATAGAAGGATTAAGCGGTCTTCTCTTAAGCAGTGCGAGAGTATTCATGTAGTAGCTCTATCCAGGATGATGAAGGATTTCTATGCAACTCAGTCTTTTCTTTCTGACAGAGATATAAGTATTATCTACAATGGTATAGATACTGATACGTTCCGCGTTTTCGACAAATCAATCGGCCGCCAGATTTACCATATTCCTGAGGATCGCTTGGTAATTGTTTTTTGCAGTTGGTATTTGAATGACAGTAGAAAAGGTCTAAATGAACTGGTTCGAGCGATGGAGCAATTCGGCAGAACAAATGTTATGCTTTTATGCATCGGTAATGGGCGCTTTGAAGGCAAAACACCGATAGAAATCCGATATACTGGACCAATCTCCAATGATGACCTTCTAGCCATGACATACTCTTGCGGAGATATTTTTGCTTTTCCGTCCTTTCAAGAAGCTTTTGCACAGGCGCCCTTGGAGGCTATTTCTTGTGGTCTGCCTGTAGTCGCTTTCCCCTGTAGCGGCATGAAAGAATTAATCAGTGACAGGAATGGCATCGTATGCGAGGATTTCTCCGTAGAAGCTCTGCGTAGAGGTCTTGATAGAATAGTAGGGGGTAAATATGACCGTCAATCACTCCACAAGGACATTACCAGTCGGTTCGATATAGAGAAGATTGCTTCAGACTACGGTCTCCTGTACAGTTCACTCGTTCGTTCATAGATGGCGTATTGTTTTTACATGAATATGGTTTATCGAGGTATTCCGATTCAGGGGTACAATGTAAAGGGATGATGTATATCTTCCGGGCAAAAATGAAAGCTACTGACGATTTTGATCCGGGCGAGATTGTTGAGCAGTCTATCGGTTTGTACGAAGATACCATTTGTCAGAATCCGAATGACAAGGACTCTCTTTGATTATCAGGCTTTTGAATTGCAGCGTATTGGCGGGGTCTCCCGTTCGTATGCTGAGCTTATATCACATTTTGACAGAGTTTCCGGATGTGAATGTCAATTAGGGTTGAAGGAGAGTGATAACGTTTATCTGAAGGAATGTGGGCTTTCTAACCATATCAGGCCATTACACTATACACATGACCGTTTGTTCAAAGGGAAAAGACTTTTTAAAGGACAGCGGACGATTACAAGAAAAATACTCGGATTGATGGGGTATCGACACGATGGATATGCGATCAACCAGGATTTTTGTATCAAATTGCTGAAGCGTCAGTCGTTCGATATCTTTGAACCCACTTTTTTTGATGCTTATTTCCTGCCTTATCTAAAGGGGAAACCTTTTGTACTTACGGTGCACGACATGATTCCGGAGCTGTATCCGCAGTTTTTTGCAGAGGATGATTTCCAGATTCGAATGAAACGGCTTTTGTGCCCATTAGCATCACAGATTCATGTTCCATCGAATAAGACGAAAGAAGATTTAACTCATATTCTAGGTATTCTTCCAGAGAAGGTTACTGTAATATACCATGGCGCCCCAAAGTTGATTGATAATGAAATCCGGCAGGAAAGGTTGTTCGATTTCCCATATCTGTTATATGTTGGGGATCGATTGGGATACAAGAATTTCCAACCTTGGCTGAAGGAAGTCTCGAGAATTGTCAAGGATTATCCTGATATCCATGTCGTGTGTACTGGAAAGCCGTTTAATTATGTTGAAAGACGATTAGTCACTGACTTGCAATTGGAGAATCATATTGAATACTTTTTTGCAAGTCAAGATACGTTTGGTAATTTGTACCAGAATGCGATTGCATTCGTTTTTCCATCAGAATATGAAGGATTCGGCCTGCCAATCTTGGAAGCATTCGCTTATGGATGCCCTGTCATGTTAAATGACGCTAGTTGCTTTCCTGAAGTCGGAGGTGATGCTGCTTTGTATTTTAGTATGAAGGGAGAATCCTCGGATTTTTACGATAAGTTTCAAGGATTATATTCAATGAGTTCGGGTGACAGGGCCGATTTGATTGAGAAAGGGAGAAAACGAGTAAGGCAGTTTTCGTGGGAGTCGTCGGCATTGAAGCTTAAGGAAGTTTATTCTCGCGTGATTTAGTTTTCTTTTTCAATGCGTCTTTCCATCATTACGGTCAATTACAACAATTGTGTGGGACTTGAGAGGACCATGGACAGCGTTATTACCCAATCCTTTGGGGACTATGAATGGCTTGTTATCGATGGAGGGTCTTCCGATGGTAGCCGGGAACTGATCGAACAAAATGCGGAGCATTTTTCATACTGGGTCAGCGAGCTGGATCATGGGGTCTATCACGCAATGAACAAAGGCATCGCCAAGGCTAAGGGAGATTACATGAGTTTCTTGAATTCGGGGGATGTATACGCTGATGCGCATGTTTTGGAGAGAGTCTTCGATTTTCCTTTGGACAAAGATCTAGTATTTGGAGACTGGTATCTGCAGTATCCGGATCATCGAGACTTAGTGAGTGAGCCTGAGGCTTTGTCCTTGCATCGCTTGTTGTTTTGGAGCATCTGCCATCAAGCGATGTTTATCAAGTCAGAGATATTGAAGCAAAAAGGTTACGATGAGTCATATCGGATTATCTCCGACTGGAAACGTTGGCTAGAAGCCGTGGGAGGAGGTTCTTCCGTATTGCATATTCCTATGCCAATCTGCATTTTTGATTGCTCGGGAATGAGCTTCAATAATGAACAGGTTGTGGAGAAAGAAAAAAAGAGATTGTTTGAAGAGGATTTAGTCCAATTCAAGACGATTCGAGATTTTTACGAAAACCGCTTTACGTTTCCGGCTATCTCGTCCATGTTTGATCTTTATGCCGCAAGCCGGAGCAATCGGAGAATCATCAGGTCCGCTTTGAAACTGATTGATGTCAAGAACCGTTTGTCAGGCAAGAAAAACAATCGCTAGATGTTACATCCGCTAGTTTCCATATGCATTCCTGTCTACAAAGTTGAAAGATACATTGAAAGATGTGCAGTGAGTATATTGGATCAGTCCTATCCGAACATCGAATGTGTTTTTGTGGATGATTGCTCTCCTGATTCCAGCTTGGATAAGCTCCAGGAGGTTCTGAAAAGATATCCCTCGAGAGTGAACCGGGTCAAGATCATCCGTCACGAAAAGAACAGAGGCTTATCAGCCGCGCGTAATACCGCTCTCTGCAACAGTGGAGGAGATTTCATCATGCATGTGGACTCGGATGATTATCTTGACATCCATGCTGTGGAGAGCCTTGTAAGGAAACAGGAAGAAACAGATGCCGATATCGTGACCGGGCAGGCCGTTTGTATTAATAAAGAGAGTGCTTGGGTCATGGAACGGCCCCATTTTCAGACGCGGCAAGGTTTTATCTTGGATATGGTCAAGCCTTCAATACATCATACGATTTGGGGAAGGATGATCCGGAAGTCTCTCTATACGGACAACGGAATCCAGGCAAAAGAGGGAGTCAATATCGGAGAGGATCTGCAAGTGATGGCGCAACTGGCTTTTTATGCCGACAAGGTTGAATCGATATGGGATGTCGTGTATTATTATGATTGTACGAACGACCTCTCCTATATGAATCAGTTTAACACAAGGCATATCAAGCGACAGCTTCAAGATACGGAGTCGATGGAGGTCGTCCGGGATTTCTTTAGGGACAAGGATGAGCCATTGTGTAGTATAGCCGAGAAATATCTATTTCAATACTATTCGAACCTACTGCGCTTTTATGGCTGTGCGGGAATGAAGGAAGAGTTTGCCGGGATCCGGAATCGGTTGTCCGGCTTGCTCCCGCAAAACAGGAAAATGTCCACAAGACAGGTAATCAAGTATCGCAGTTATCTTCTTTTCCGGATTACCGATTATTTCAAACACCGTTAAGTCGTGAATTCATTCGATTACATCATTGTCGGATCGGGCCTTTATGGTGCCACGTTTGCCTATTTTGCCAAGTGCGCGGGGAAGCGGTGTCTTGTCATCGACAAGCGCCCTCATCTGGGAGGGAATGTTTACTGCGAACAGGTCGAGGGCATTCAAGTTCACAAGTACGGCGCGCACATTTTTCATACGTCCAATAGGAAAGTGTGGGATTTTGTGAACGGATTCGTCCCGTTTAACCGCTATACGAACAGTCCTGTCGCCCATTACAAAGGCAAACTCTACAATTTGCCTTTCAACATGAATACTTTCTACCAGATGTGGGGAGCAGCCACACCCGATGAGGCAAGGGCTATTATTGACGAACAGAAGTATGAGGCTTTACGGACCTTGCAAGGGAGGGAACCTGCAAATCTTGAAGAGCAAGCCCTCTGTCTGGTCGGACGCGACATCTATGAGATGCTGATCAAGGGTTATACGGAGAAGCAGTGGGGGCGTAGTTGTACGGAACTGCCCGCCTTCATCATCCGCAGGCGTCCATTACGGGTTGGATTCGACAACAACTATTTCAATGACCTGTATCAAGGGATCCCTGTCGGAGGATATAATAAGTTGATAGAAGGGCTGCTCGATGGGGTTGAAACCAGAACAGGCTGTGACTTCTTTGCCGATCGATCCGAATTGTCCTCCTTGGCCCGTAAAGTAGTTTTTACCGGTCAGATTGATGAATTTTACAATTACAGATTCGGGCATTTGGACTATCGTACGGTTTCTTTTGAACATGAGATCAAGGATGTCCCCAATTGGCAGGGAAACGCTGTCGTCAACTATACAGAAAGGGAGGTCCCCTATACGCGAATTATTGAGCACAAGCATTTCGAATTGTTTGGCCAATCCGTTTATGACTGTCCCAAGACGATTATTTCGCGAGAATTCAGCACAGAATGGAAACCAGGCATGGAACCTTATTATCCTGTGAACAATGCGAAGAATAATGAGTTGTACCAAAAATACAAGGCCTTGGCGGATCAGGAAGAGAATGTCATTTTCGGAGGCCGGCTGGCTGAGTATAAGTACTATGACATGGCCCCTATCGTAGAGAAAGTGATGGCCCATTTTGAAACCCTTGGTAATTAATCGGTGAGCCCTATGGATGTAGACATCGTTATTGTAACTTTCAATCGGTTGGAAAAACTGAAGAAGGCGCTTGCCAGCTATGAGAGGCAGACGAGGTCTTTCAGGAACATGATCGTGGTGAACAACCACAGTACCGATGGAACGTTCGAGTATCTGGAGGCATGGCAGTGTCAGGACGCTCCTTTTTCAAAACATGTCATTTCTACTGACGAGAATCTTGGAGGATCCGGAGGTTATTTCATCGGCCAGAAGAAAGCGATGGAATTGAATGCCGATTGGGTCTTCCTGGCAGATGATGACGCGTATGCAGAACCGAATATGCTTGAGCGGTTTTATGAGTATTCGGAGACTGTCGATCTGAGCCAGGTTTCTGCAGTTTGCGGTACCGTCTGCCATACAGATGGTTCGATAGACCTGAATCATCGGAGCTATTGCCTGAAGAAAGGGAAAAGATTCGTCTACAGGATAGCATCCACGATGGAGGATTATGAGAAGAAGTCCTTTGAAGTGGATTATCTTTCTTACGTAGGGTCATTTATCAATGGAAAAGCGTTGTCCAAGGTGGGCACGGTGGATGCGAGTTTTTTCATTTTTTGGGATGACTCCGAGCATAGCTTACGTTTGAAGAAGTTCGGCAAGATCATTTGCGTCCCAAGCATCCGCATCGTCCATGATGATTTGTCCCCGGTTTCAGATCACAATGCTTTTATTAAGCCCCTTCTGATATCCTGGAAGGATTACTATCTGGTGAGAAATGAAGTGGTGATGTATAAAAGGCATTTCCCCTGGGCCGCCCTTCATCAGTTGAGGATGGTGCTGAAGAATCGGGTGAAAGGGAAGTATCGCGAGGATGCATATGCCAAGGTAAAATGGGATGCCATCAAAGATGCCTGGCTGGGAAGGATGGGTAGGCATCGCATCTACAAACCAGGTTGGGAGATCAGGAAGAGCAATTAACTGGAGGCTATGGCTATTGTCTTTTCGATTGTTATCTGCTCCCGGAATAAATACATCCCCGAGCCCCTGCAAAGAAACATCGCCGAAACCATCGGCGCAGAATATGAATTGGTCGTCATTGATAATTCCAACAATGACTATTCGTTGTTCTCCGCCTACAATGAAGGGGTGCGCCGTGCGAAAGGGGAAATCCTCTGCTTCTGCCATGAAGACATCCTCTTCCATACCCCTTCCTGGGGAACCTCGGTCCAGGAGCTTTTTTCCGAGGAGTCGATCGGGGTTGTCGGTGTCATCGGTTCCCATTTCCTGCCCGGTGCGCCCATGTACTGGTGGTCTTCCCCTTTCATCTCCCAGTATTCCGTCAACAACGATAAGGGAGTCGTGGAGCGGAACGATCATCGTGAGTTCTTCCATGACCATATCGCGGATGTTGTCACGATTGATGGCGTGTGTTTCTTCATCGCCCGGAAACTGTTTGGATCCCTCCGGTTTGACGACCGCACCTTCCAGGGTTTCCATTTGTACGACATGGATATCTGTCTGCAAGTTCAAGCGCTTGGAAAGCGAGTCTGCGTGACGGATGTTTTGGAAATCGAGCATTTCTGGTCGGAGGACTCCCTCAGTGATGAGCGATATATGGCCGTATTGGACCATAATCTGGAACTGTTCTATCATAAGTGGGAAAAGGATCTGCCAATGGTTCGAGGGATTGATGAGCCAGAGATCGTAATTCATAGGTTGGATAATCTATGCATCCAAGCATATGAAGCCAGCCGCGTCAAAAGGTCAAAAGCATACCGACTCGGCCGCCTATTGCTCAAACATCTGAAAGCATTTAGAAAATAGTGTCTAAGTCTTTTAAACATGATTCCTAAGATCATTCATTATTGTTGGTTCGGAAAAGGTTTAATGCCTCAATCCCAGAAAAAATGCATAGAAGGCTGGAAAAAGCTTATGCCCGATTATAGTATTATGCGATGGGATGAGTCGACTTTTGAACTCGAAAGGTATCCACTTGCCAAATATGCCTGTGAGGTCAAAAAATATGCTCTTGCATCTGATGTATGCAGGTATAATGTATTGTCTAAGTATGGTGGCATATATCTCGACACAGATGTTGAAGTCTTCAAGCGATTCGATGAGTTTTTGGATTGCAACTTTTTTACAGCTATTGAGCTTTACAATGAGTTTACACAAGAAAAGATTGCGGAGCAATACTTAAATGACGATTTCACGGCGAAAGATCCGCATAAGGATGTCCCTCACTTAGAAGTATTAACATCTACTATGGCGTGCGACCCAGGATTCGAAATGATTGTGAAGATTAGAGATTATTACAACTCAGTCGAAGCGTCACCGGAACGCGCACTGCATTACCGGGAGTGGGTCAACAATGATAGGCTCGTTGCACGGTATTGTGCTGAACGAGGTTTTATTTATAAGGATGAAACGCAGTACTTCGGAGATGGAATGGTTGTGTATGGTACAGGATTGTTTGGACACGAGTTTTGCGTCAATCCCAATTATACCGTATCATTTCATCATAATGCCGCTACTTGGGATAGTGAAAAATGGAACAGGCGGCAGAGGAGAGAGTTTTTCTTAGATAAAATTGGTCTGCTTCCGGTCTATACTTGGATGCGACAAATTAAGAAGTGGTTGTTTAAATGACAAATCAAGCCAAGCAAAGAGATGCGACCTTTGATATTATGAAAGGGATTGGCATTTTGCTCGTTATCACTGCCCATTTCTTTAGTTGGGATCATCCGGTTTTGGGGAGATTCATCAACTCCTTCCATATGCCCATGTTTTTCATAGTGGCAGGATTCTTCTCCAAGTCTTTTACTACCGCAGAAGAAGTGAAACCCATTATCAAGAAATATGCAAAAAGGCTTTTGCCGGCTTTCGCATTCACTCAGATTATCATTATTCTTTGGGCGGTTTTGATGGCATTCACAAAAGAGGGAGGCAGTTATCCTATTATAAGAGAAACTCTATCATTGTTCTGGGCCGATCCACACGGACTTAACACACCGTGGGGGCAATTATCCATTGGAGTAATATGGTTTCTTGTTGCATTGTTTTTGGCTAAAACTATACTTCTTCTCCTCTCCAGACTAAAAGGATATGCTATTTCCATTTCCATTGCTTTGGCCATAGGTGCAGTTTTACTTCACAGAGTATTCCCATATTCGATATGGTGTATTTCTGTAGGGCTTACCGCTTTACCCTTCGTAACGATAGGATGGTGGTTTAGGACTCATACTATTCCCACTTGGTTCCTCGTTATATGCATCCTATGCTGGATTGCAGCCATTCTTTTTTCCCATCTCGTGATGTACGATCTTGAATGGGGCTGTTTCCCGATCGACTTTCTCGGAGCATGCGGGGGATCATTTTGCCTTTTCTTCCTCAGCAAATTCATCAATAATCGAATAAGGGGTTTAGGCCAAGTACTTGCAATACTTGGAATCTGGTCTCTAGCAATTATGTGTTTCCACGATCTAGAGATGTATTGCCGCTTGAGTAATCATTTTCTGGGATTGTTTAACATTTCGCTTCCCATTTGGGGTAAATATGTTTTCCGATATTTCTTTACTATTGCAATGGCCGGTGCAGCCGTTAATCTACCTATAGTTAAAAGAGTTTTTTCATAGATGCATCCAACAGTTTCCATACTGATGCCGGTATACAAGACCTCCAATTATCTTCGGGAGGCGATGGACAGTATCCTTTTTCAGTCATTTACGGACTTTGAACTGATTGTGCTCGACGATTGTTCTCCAGATAATGCGGAGGATATACTTGATGAGTATACTGATTCTCGTATCATCAGGTACAAAGGTTCCGAAAACCGAGGGCTGGCTAACGTCTTAAATATTGGTATGGAAATGGCACGAGGGAAATACATTGCTAGAATGGATAGTGACGACATTTCCTTGCCGAACCGTTTAGAGAAGCAGATAGACTTTCTCGAGACTCATCCAGATATCGATCTCTGCTCTTGTGGCATGAAACTATTCGGTGCAAGAGATGAGACATGGATTCGAGAATCCGATCCTGAGAAGGTCAAGATAACCGCTCTTTTCTTCTCCCCAGTTCTTCATGCATCAAGTGTATGGAGGAAAGATTCCTTTGACAAGCACGGACTTCTTTTCCGACAAGAGATGGTTCCGGCCGAAGATTATGATTTGTGGACAAGAGCTCTCTCAAATGGTTTGAAATTAGTGAATTTGCCACAAGTGCTTTATAAATATCGCATACATCCTACACAAGCAACATCTCAAGTTGACAAATCAATAGATAAATGCAAAGAGATTCAGCACAATTACATACGAGCAGTTCTTCCGACATTATCTATTGATGGCATTGAAGCCTTCCCTGAAAAGATTCTGCCAGCACTTATTGCTAACTTAAAAACAGGTTTTTTCGATATGCCATTGTTGGTTAAGAGGCTTCTTAAAATAAAGAGATCCACCCAATCTTAACAAGAGAGTGCGTTTCTCCATCATCATACCGGTCTATAACGTAGAGAAATATTTAAGCAAATGCTTGGATAGCGTGCTCACTCAGTCATTTACTGGTTGGGAAGCGATTTGCGTGAATGATGGATCGACAGATGGCTCTGGGGCTATTCTTGAAGAATATGCGAAACAGAACAGCCAGTTTACTGTAATCGCTCAAGCAAATGGAGGGCTATCTGCCGCACGGAATACGGGACTAGAGGCTGCTAAGGGTGACTATGTCCTATTCCTTGACAGCGACGACTGGCTGGAGACTGACGCTTTACAGATTATATCTGCCAATCTTCAAGATGAAGATCTTCTATGTTTCAGTGGCAGGAGGTATTTTGAGGAGAATCGACAATATGAAGATGCCGATCAGTTAGTTGAAGAGAGTAGTAACAAAGGATGGGATTATTATTCACAAAACGCACTGAAACCAAGGCGTTTTGCTTTTGTATGTGTTGTTCTGCGATGCTATAAACGGCGTTTTTTGTTGGATAATGGGTTGTACTTCAAGCCTGGCCTATATCACGAAGACAATCTGTTTACTCCACTGGTTTGTTTTTTCGCTCATAAAACTAGAGTGATTCCTGATGTGCTCTATGATTACCGAGTCAGAGGAAAAAGCATAATGACTTCACGCAGCCTTAAGCATTGGATGGATGTTGTTAGGATAGCAAATGAGTTGGCAGCTTTCTTTGTACCTAAGACTGGTATTGAAAAGCGCACTATTTACCAAGCACTGACCCATCACTATCAAGTATCACTCGCAAATGTTCCCTTAGAGTACAGCAAAGAGCTTAGGCACATTGTGGACTGGGGTCTTTACAGATCTGTTTCACGAACCAAGTTACGTCACCGGATTCTTTATTCAACGGCAAAGATAAGTTCCAGGTTATTCAAGACGATTAATCGGTTTATTTCCTAATATGAGATTCTCCGTTATTATGCCACTTTTTAACAAGGCGCCATATGTAAAAAAGGCCTTGGAAAGCATAATATCTCAAAGTTTTACTGATTTTGAGATTATTGTCATAGATGATGGGAGCAAAGACGGATCTTCTGAGATTGCGGAGGAGACACTCAAGCATTCCCCCGTTCGCAGTAGATTGATTCGGCAAGAGAATACAGGAGCTTCAACCGCCAGGAATACCGGAGTCAAAGAATCGTCTGGAGATTTCATCTGCTTTCTTGATGCCGATGATTGGTGGGCGCCCACATTCCTTGAGAGAATGGATTGGCTCATAAATGCTTATCCCGAAGCATGCATATATGGGACGAACTACTATTATGTAAAGAATGGAAGGGAGAGAGTCTGCGTAACTACAGCTGAGACTGGATATATCAATTATTGTAAGGTCTATGGCGAAAAGCTAGAAATGCCTCTGACTTCTATAAGTATCGCACTGACAAGGAGAGTCTTTGATGAGTTTGGCGGTTTCAAACCTACCTTAAGACTTGGGGAGGACTTCGATTTGTGGATCAGGATTGCTCTCAAGCATAAAGTCGCATTTTTGAATGAACCTCTAGCTTTTTATTTTCAGGATTCTGAGAAAAAATGGAGAGCTATTGGTCATTTGCACTCTCCTCAAGAGCATATGTTATGGAATCTTGAATATCTTGAAAGAGAAGAGAAGAATAATCCAAACTATAAAAAACTGGTAGACAAATTAAGGGTATATAGTTTGCTTCCTTATTACCTTTCCAAGCAGTACCGTGAGGATGCCAAACATGAATTGGCAAAAGTTGATTGGGAATTGCAGCCAACTACGATCACGCGACAGTATAAAACTCCGATATTTTTACTTAAAAGTAAGCAATTTCTCCTTAAAGTCGGTTCGCATATAAAACAGTTTATCATCAAGCATTTATGATTCCCCGAATTATACATTACTGTTGGTTCGGACAAGGCGAAATGCCCGAATTGGCTCTGAAGTGCATAGATTCATGGCATAAGAATATGCCAGATTATATCTATAAGTTATGGAATGAGGAGAACTTTGATATTAGTTCAAATCAATACGTAAAAGAAGCTTACGAAGCGAAGAAATATGCTTTCGTCACAGATTTTGTTCGCTTATTTGCGCTTTACACTGAAGGTGGTATATATATGGACACCGATGTGGAAGTATTGAGGCCATATGATGATTTACTAAACTTAACAGCTTTCACTGGATATGAAGGGAGCAAGTATCATCCTCCCGTGACAGGTACAATGGCTAGCGAACCCGGAGGAGAATGGGTTAAAGAACAACTTGATTCATATAATGATGCTCATTTTATTAACTCTGATGGATCATATGATTTGACTACCAATACGATAAGAATAACTGACATAATGAAAGCAGGAGGATTCAACTCTGATGGAAAGAAAAGGATATATAAAGATCTAACCGTTTTTCCCACCGAGTATTTTTGTCCTCGGCAAACAACTGGAGAAGTTTTAATAACTCCTAATACATACTGCGACCACCATTTTATTGGGTCGTGGAATGACAAAAGGAGATCGCCTAACATACTGATCCACTTATTTGGACAGAAAGGATTGACTAGGCTAATAAAGTTTAAACGTAAACTGTTGGGGTGAATTATATATGAATCCTTATTTCCCTAAACAAATATCACTAAAGGCTATCGTTGTATATTTGATAGCCCTAGTGTTTATCAATCTGTTTTACTTCAACTATTCAATGAGTCTGGGATATATTGGTCTAGGTTGTATCTGGGTCATAGGATTCTTCAGCCTTGTTAGTTTGTGTAGCAAGAGGTGGAAAGATCTTCGAAATGATCAATTTGTAGAAGAGTTATTCCTGATTGCAATACTTCTTAGAATCTCATGGGTTTTTATTTCATATTTCTACTATTTTCGAGAAACTGGAGTTCCTTTCGAGTTTGAAGCTGTGGATTCACAGGGTTATCACCTAGATGCAGAGTGGATGGCAGGGCAAAGATGGCCAGTTATAAAGGAATATCTTTTCGGCCGTTTCGGACATGTTTCTGATAGTGGATATCCACTATATTTGACTATCGTTTATAAAATCTTTGGCCCTAACATAATAATAGCTAGAATCATAAAAGCCCTCCTAAGTAGTTGGACATGTGTGCTCATTTACAAACTTGCTTCCAAAACATTCGGAGAAGGTGCCGGACGCATTGCCGGACTGATGGCAGTATTTATGCCTAACCTTATTATATACTGTGGGTATCATCTAAAGGAGACAGAGATGCTTTTCCTGGAAGTAGCCTTCCTCGAAAGAACTGACTATGTTTTCCGAAGCAAGAAACTGGATGTATGGGCCATTGTCCTTGCTACTCTTTGTGCAACCTCCTTATTTCTGTTCAGGACGGTATTAGGTGTTGTAGCGGTATTGACTTTTGCAACAGGAGCACTGTTTTCCAATATTCTTGGAATGAAAAAGAAAGGGAAACGAGCAGCAATCATTGGCTGGAGCATAGCTTGCGTCCTTTCGATCAGTGGCGGAACTTTAGCCACAGAAATCGAAGGATATTGGGAAGAGAGGGAAAGCAATGTGGAGCAAAAAAGAGCGCAGCAAGAGAATAGGGGCAATCGCTGGGCAAGATATGCAACTGGTAGCGTTATGGCTCCTATAGTAATTGTCCTTCCTTTCGCTACTATGGTTGAGGTTGATGAGCAATACAACCAACTGGAAAAATCGGGGGGGAACTATGTCCGAAACTTTATGGGGTTCTTCGCGCTTATTGCTGTTTATGAAGCTATTCGTCGTAAGCAATGGAGGTGCTACATTACTATTGGCTCTTTCGTAATCGCATACCTTGGAATAGTTTCGTTAAGTGGGTTTAGTAACTCTGAACGGTTCCTTTTGCCAGGACTCCCTGGACTAATTCTTTTATGGTCATATGGTGTCGCTACTCTGCGAGAAAAAACATATAAATATCTAACACCTTGGTGCGTTGTAGTTTTCTTCATGGAATTCGCTTGGGCTTATTTTAAACTAGGTAGTCGCGGTCTTTTCTAACCATCAAATTGATGATTTAAGATTAACAATGAGAATTCTTTTTATTTGCAATTATAAACCAAGTGTGGGCGGTATATCCGGGCAAGTTGAAATGCTTCAAAGACATCTACGAGAGGAAGGCCATATCGCGGATATATATTCCACCAAGGGATCTCAATTTGAACGCGTATTAATGCCTTTACGCTTGAAGAAAATTGCACAAAAATATGATGTTATACACATCCATTGCTGTTCTGGGTGGGGATTTCTTCCTGCTATACTCGGAATAACTGCATGTAAAAAGATTGGCAAAAGAACGATTCTCACATATCATGGAGGTGATGCGGGGCAATTTTTCGAAAAACATGAACACCTTGTCAAAAGATACCTTTCTTGTACCAACTACAATATTGTGCTTTCCGGTTATCTGGAAAAAGTCTTCAACAAACACGGAATCAATTGTACAATCATTCCAAACATTTTGGAATTCAATAAGGATCTATTTCTTGCGAGAGACTTTATTAAACCTCATTATATATGCATTCGATCTTTAAGGCCTATATATAACATTCCTTGCATACTTGATGCTTTTCAGATTGTTAAATCTAACATTCCTACAGCTACTTTGACATTAGTTGGTGATGGGGTTTCACGAAAGGAATTGGAAAAATATGTAACCGAAAAAACAATAAAGGACGTATCATTCAAAGGCAGAGTTTCAAATTATGAAATTCCAGCTTTCCTTAGTCAAGCTGATGTCATGCTTTCAGCACCGATAATAGACAATATGCCAGTATCATTGTTGGAAGGATTCAACTCTGGATTACTTGTAATATCCAGCAACGTTGGAGGAGTACCCTATATGATTAAGGATGGGAAGAACGGACTACTTTTCGAGAGTAATGACAGTCTTATGCTTTCTAAGAAGATGCTATATGCATATTCCCATCAAGAAGAGTCTAAAAAAATGATAGCAAATGCATACAAAGGACTAGATAAATATAGTTGGGAATCAGTGAGAAATAAGTACTTGTCACTACTCTTCAACTAGTTTTCTTATTATTTAATTAAAGAATAAATGGCTAACTATAATCGAACCATAGGATCTATCATTAAGGGCATTTGGATTCGCAGTTTGTCTATATTGGCTCGGATTACTTTTCCCGCACAGATTACGACAGCTTTACATAGAATGCGAGGCATGCATATAGGAAAAGGGTCTAAGATATCACGCACAGTAATTGTAGATGATTCCAGACCAGATCTTATAACTATAGGGAATAATGTTTGGGTGACATCTGGTTGTCAGTTGCTATGCCACCAAAGAGATCTGGCATATTATGAGAAAGGAAAACCTGTTATGGATTGCCCGCTAAAATTCGCTCCCATTATTATTAAAGATGGCGCCCATATTGGTATCGGTAGTATTATTATGCCTGGTGTAACGATTGGTGAGGGAGCCGTTATCGGAGCAGGTGCCGTCGTTACGAAGGATGTTCCCGACTTTGCACTCGCCGTGGGTGTTCCTGCAAAAGTTATTAGATTTCTAGGAGAACAATGAACTACATTTTCGAGCTGAATCATCCCAAACACTATTACCAATTTAAGGTCATTATGTCCTTGCTTAAAAAGAATGGGCATAGTATTAAAGTATTAGCACGCGACAAGGATGTTCTTCTTAAAGTCCTTCAAGAGGAAGGTATTCGATATGAGGTATTCGGCGTGCATAAGGACAGTATTGTTGGTAAAGTGTTCTCATCATTGGGTATCTATCTGCAATACAAGAAAATAGCAAAAAGGTTTTGTCCAGACGCTATTGTTTCGAAAGCATCCCTGTATGGTGTCATTGTGGCAAAAAGGCTCAAGTGCAAATCTTTTATTTTTCCAGATTCAGAAGTAGTGCCTCTAACTAATAGAATTGTCGCTCCTTTAGCATCTGAAATAATTACCCCCGCATCCTTTGCTCTTGACTATGGGTCAAAGCACAAACGTATCATAGGCCTGTTTGAGGATTGCTATTTATCACCTGATATCATCAAGATTGATTACAATTATCCTGAAACTCACGGTCTTACTCGGCCATATGCAATTCTCCGTTTTGTCGGGTGGACAGCTAATCACGACGTAAACAACAATGGTTTTTCTTATGAAGAGAAAGTTACACTTGTCAAATCCATCAACAGATTTATGGCCGTTTATATTTCTTCAGAAAGGGAATTACCTGAAGAATTAGCGCATTTTAGGCTTAATACTCCTGCAGCCCACATTCATAATGTACTCGCCAATGCTGACTTGTATGTTGGAGACTCCCAGACAATGGCGACTGAGGCGGCGCTGCTCGGAACCCCGGCTATACGATCTAACTCTTTTGTTGGGCCACGAGATATGTCCAATTTCAAAATGCTTGAAGATAAAGGTCTTCTAATCAATATTAAAGATTATAACCTTGTTTTGGACAAAGCTACCGAATTTGCTAGAACAAGTCGGAAAGAAGATTGGCTGGATAAAAGGAGGACATACTACTTAAACGTCGTGAATGTGAATAACGCCATTCTAAAAGTGTTAGAATACTAAGATAACTATTTAAGGCTATTTCTATCAAATGTCTAAGATAAAAGAATCAATACTACTCCACGGTGTATTTCCTACCGCTGATTTAATTATGGGGACATGTGCAATGAAATGGTATCGACAGATTGTCAAGATGAGTCAATGGTCCCCACAAGAAATAACAGACTGGCAGACGGAACGGTTGCATATGCTTATCGAGCATGCGTACTCTCACACACGCTATTATCGAGAAATAATGGATGGAATAGGTCTTAAACCATCAGACATAAGGACCTTAGGAGATATTAAACTACTTCCTGTTCTCGAACGTGAGACCATTAAAGAAAGATTTAGCGACCTAATACCAGACAACATCCAAAACTTCCCTTATCGAAAGAGTTCTACCGGCGGGTCCACAGGACAGCCAATGCAGTATTTATGCGATGAGAATACTTGGGGATTTGTAACGGCCATGAAGATTAATTCCTGGAAGCATACTGGATATCATTATGGCGATAAATACGTATCGCTTGGCAGTTCCTCTTTATTTCCTGTCAACAAGAAGAATCCTGTAAACGAAATCTATTTTTTGATGCGGAATACTATTCCTTTGAATGGGATGAATATGGACGATAATACTTGCAAAAGATATATGGACATTATTCGTAATAAAAAGGTAATGTATATCTATGGTTATGCTTCCGCCATATATCTACTTGCCAAGTATTGCAGAGATAATAGGGTGGATTGGCACTTTGATGCGGTGTTTACTACAGCTGAAAAACTTACTCCCCATTATAGGGATGTAATTTCTAACACTTGGGATACGACTGTCATGGATTGTTATGGAAGTAGAGATGGTGGTATCACAGCTTACGAAATCGAGCCGGGGAGGTATCATGTTGGATACTCCACATGGCTGGAAGCTTCAGATAAGAATCCTTCAGAGCTATACTCAACCAATCTGATTGATTTTGCATTCCCTACCATTCGGTATTCCAATAAAGATGAAGTAATGATGTGGGACAAAAGTGTTGAAAGCGAATACAATGGACAATTGATAAAGGAGATAATTGGTCGCACTTCTGATGTCTTAGCCTTTGACAATGGTCATAATCTTACTACATCCGGTTTCACGATTCTGTTTCGAGCTTTTCACGTAGAAGCCTATAGAATAAAGAAAACAGGAGGGCTGTCAGTACTTGTGCAAATTCAACAACGCGACGGTTACTCACAAGACGAACATAACGCTTTGTTCGATTCTATTAAAAGGTTTGTGGGCGAAGATGTTGATGTAGTTTTTGAATATGTCGACAAATTCGAACCACTGCCTAACGGGAAGAGGAGTTTCATGATGAACTAATATCCACGTTTAATCCTAGCTGTCCCGCTGTAGACAGAATGGAAACAAAAAAAGATAGGTATTAGCGTGGACTTTACAATCTCCACATACTGTTGCTTGATCCGTGCTTTTCTCGACGACGGATACTGCATTGTCACGGTTAGAGAGTTTTTGGAAAAAGAGCCCGCAGGGAAGGTTATAACCCTCAGGCACGATGTCGACGAGCAGCCGCAGAACGCCCTTAAAATGGCTGAAGCAGAGAATGAGTTGGGAGTCAAAGCTACATACTACTTCAGGCGCGTTCCTAAAAGCGATCATCCGGCTATCATACGCAGTATAGCGTCAATGGGACACGAGATAGGCTATCATTATGAGGACCTGTCCAAGACGGAAGGTGATATGGATAAAGCCATCGAGTCATTCAAGGTTAATCTGGAGTATTTCAGGCAGTATTACCCAGTCAAGACCGTCTGCATGCATGGGAGTTCTTCATCCAAGTATGACAACAAGGACATCTGGTCCCATGCCAAACTTTCGGATTTCGTCCTGATAGGAGAGCCTTATATTTCTTTCGACTTCGACAGAATCTTTTATATGACCGATACCGGTTATGCCTGGGACGGGGGTAAATATGCTGTGAGGGACAAGGTCAGCAGCAATTTTCCACAGTCGTACCACAGCACAGAAGACGTAATCAGCGCTATCAATAAAGGAGAATTCCCTCAGCAAGCACTGATCCTCGCACACACCCTCTGGACAGATAGCATTGTACTATGGACTTACCTTCATCTCAGGGAATTCCTGCGCAACAGGATCAAGCTGCTGTCACGCAAAAGCAAGTTCGTTTCAAGTATCTACAACAAACTGGTTAAACTGTACTGGAAATAGCATGTCATCAAGCGATTTCAATATCCCGGATCCCATCGAGATCCCCTATTTCGATCACGGTTCATCCCTCTCCGAAACAATTCGCAACTCAAGTAATCGTCGGAAGATGAGCAAGTTCAAGTTCGCTTGCCGAAAAATACGGAACATAATCCTCTATCGGGCAGCCTATTTTTGTCCAATCAATTCCTGGCGGATCAAGATGCACCGCAGGAGAGGCGTCCATATTGGGAAAAACGTATACATCGGGCAGCTCTGCAGTATAGATAATGCCTATCCTGAATATGTTTTCATTGGCGACGATGTTTCGCTAGCTGGAGAGGACACTATCGTTGCACATATCAATCCCTATGCCCATTTCAAGGACATATTTGAGTCAAGAGTTGCTCCAGTCGTAATCGAAAAAGGAGCCTGGATAGGCGTGAAATGCACATTGGTCCCTGGTGCAAGGGTCGGTGAATATGCTGCAGTTTCAGCCGGATCAGTCGTGAACAATAAGGTTCCTGCTTATACACTTGTAGCAGGTAATCCCGCCAAGAAAGTGTTTGAGTACAAGGACCAGATGAGCAAATGAGAGGCACCTGTTATCTGACAAACGACGTAGAGACAACGTCCATCGTAAATGGCGGTCTCCGGGATGATACCGGTATTAAAGTATGGAAAGAAGGGCTCCCGGCGCTTCTTGACCTATATGATGAGTTCGGCGTCAAGGCTTCTTTCTTCTACATCGCCAACTTTGCGAAGGATTACCCTGAAATAGTCAAGATGGTCCAGGCAAAAGGCCATGAGATCGCTTGTCACGGTCTAACTCACAGGCACGACAAGGCTTTCGACAGTATGCCGTATGAAGAACAGTTGGAGCATCTGAAAACAGCCAAATCTATCCTGGAAGACATTGCAGGAGAAGAGGTTGTATCCTTCCGCTCCCCTGCCCTGCGCATCAATCCCGATACTCCCAAAGCATTGATTGAAGCCGGATTCAAGTTTGACAGTTCTGTCGCACCTCAGAGAATGGATATGTTCATGTCTTTGGGAAGCAAGGGCAAATTGCAGTGGTTCGGCGCCCCCAGAGCACCTTATCGGACTCGTCCTGACAACCTGGCAAGGAAGGGAGATTCGAGTATCATCGAAGTCCCCGTGTCGTCATTCGGGTTCCCCTATATAGGTACTCTGCTGAGGATTTCTCCATTCCTGACGGCTTTAACTAGAGATTTACTATTTTTGGAGACTAGAGGAACGGACAAGGGTATCAATTTCCTGATCCATCCCAATGAACTGATCGTAGAGGAAGACCTTCACCTGAAAACGGAAAGGAGGGCCGGCAATTATATCTCGTACCTCCTTTCGGACGTGCTGCGAAGGAAACTGAAACAGAAGAATCTTGGTCCAGAAGCCACTCGCCTGTTCAGGCGCGAGGTTGCTTTCTGGGCAAAAAAAGAATATGAATTCAAAAGAATAAAAGATTATGGAACAGAATGATTTCCTCGCTCATTTCCGTGAGCAGTTCGATGACACGGAGCCGGAGGCCATCGAAGCCGGTACAGAATACAAGAATCTCGACGAGTGGAGTTCGCTCATCGCCTTTTCCGTCATAGCTATGGTCAAGGTCGAATATGGCAAGACTCTGACCGGAGCCGAAATCCGGCATTGCAACACCGTGGAAGACCTATTCAACACTGTCGCATCTAAGTAATGGAAGCAGGCTTCAATCCCTTTTCCCTCACCGGGAAAACCATCCTTGTCACCGGGGCATCTTCCGGCATTGGTCGTGCGACCGCCATTCTCTGCTCACAGATGGGGGCTCAGGTCGTTATTACCGGAAGGAATGAGGAGCGGCTACAAGAAACGTTGAGCAGCCTTTCAGGTGAAGTGAATTTGCAGATTGCGGCTGACCTGACTGATGACGAATCAAGGACACAACTCGTTGAGAGCATACCCTCCCTTGACGGTATAGTACATTGTGCCGGGATTGGCCATAGAAAGCCCTGCAAGGCGATCAATGCAGAGGACATTGCAACGGTAATGAATGCTAATTTCAATGCAGCCGTTTTGCTGCAAGCTGGTCTTCTCGCGAAAAAGAAAGTGAATAAATCGGCATCTCTGGTCTTTGTTTCATCAAGAGCCGCTGAGATTCCGTCTATTGCTAACGCTTTGTATAGTGCTTCCAAAGGGGCTATTCAATCCTACTCGAATTGTTTATCAATTGAATTAGCTCCTAGGGGTATTCGGGTTAATTGCATTCGTCCCGCCCTCGTTTGGACGCCATTATGGGAATCATTAATAAAGAATGACGGAATGACAGAAGATGGTCTAAATGCATCCTTGTCAAAATATCCTTTGAGAAGATTCGGGAGGCCAGAGGACATCGCTAACCTCGCAGTTTTCCTTCTTTCCGACGCATCATCCTGGATGACAGGGTCTTGCATCGACATCACCGGAGGATCTATCGATTTATGAAAGCTTACATCCGAGGCATATCCTATTACCTCCCAGAGAGGATTCTGACCAATAAGGAGCTGACCAAGGAGTTCCCTGAATGGTATGTTGATAAGGTCTATAACAAGGTAGGTGTCAAGGAAAGGCACATCGCTGCTACCGATGAGACGGCCGGTGATATGGCTGAAAAGGCTGCTCGCAAACTGTTTGCAGAGTACGGAATCTCCCCGTCTGAGATTGACTTCATCTTGTTGTGTACCCAGAGTCCGGACCATTTCCTGCCATCTACCGCCTGCATCCTTCAGCATCGACTGGGTATACCTACTTCCGCCGGAGCGTACGATTATGACCTCGGCTGTTCCGGATGCATCTATGGCATGGCTACAGCCAAAGGACTTCTCGCTGCCGGAATGGCCAGGAATGTGCTGCTGCTTACGGCTGAGACATATACCAAGTATCTCCATCCTCAGGACAAGAGTAACCGCTCCATCTTCGGAGACGGTGCTGCAGCATGTCTCATCTCCAAGGAAGAAGGATTCGCAGAGATTGGAGACTTTGTATTCGGAACAGACGGGTCTGGTGCAGAGAATCTGATTGTCAAGAGTTTCGGATCCAGGCAGCGCAACGCAACCGGCGTTGAATCAACAGATGATGACGGCCACGTCCGGCGTGACGACTACCTCTATATGAACGGCAGTGCAATCTTCAATTTCACCCTTGATATCGTTCCTGCCATGATCGGAGATCTCTTGCAGAAAAGCGGTCTACAGAAAGCAGACATCGACTACTACATTTTCCACCAGGCCAACAAGTACATGCTGAACACCATTCGCAAGGTATGCGGCATAGATAAAGACAAGTTCTATATTAACCTCGAGCATACTGGCAATACCGTCTCTCCGACCATCTTGATCGGGCTGAAAGACTGTATTGAAAATGAAACCATAAGCACTGGCATGAGGGTTATGGCCTGCGGCTTCGGCGTTGGGCTTTCGTATGCTGCGACTGTTTTAACTCTGATATGATCAAAATACTTACAATTATAGGAGCAAGGCCGCAGATAATCAAAGCTGCTGCCGTCTCGAGAGCTGTCAGGGAACACTTCTCTAATAGGATTGAAGAGAAGATTCTTCACACCGGGCAACACTACGATACAAATATGTCCCAGGTGTTCTTCGACGAACTCGGGATTCCAACCCCAGATTACAATCTTGGCGTCGGCTCCAGAAGCCACGGAGAACAAACGGCGAAGATGATAGACGGGATAGAGAAAGTACTTCGTTCTGAGCATTTTGATGGTATCATTCTTTATGGCGACACGAATTCCACATTAGCGGGTGCCGTCGCTGCTGCAAAGATGCAAGTCCCAGTGTTCCATATTGAGGCTGGTCTGCGTTCTTTTAATATGATCATGCCGGAGGAGCAGAACAGAATTGTGTGCGACCATCTATCTTCCATTCTGTTTGCTCCTACCTTGACGGCCATTAACAATCTCAATGCAGAAGGTCTGACTGCTTCTGAAGCAAAATTCAACAGTGGAAAAAAGCGTGTTGTGATCTATTCTGGAGATGTTATGTATGACAACGCTTTGTATTTCAGCAAACTTGCGGAAGATAGAAGCACGATTCTGCAGGATTGTGACCTCGAACCAAATAATTACGTTCTAGCTACTGTTCATCGAGACTTTAATACAGATAATCCTAATAGGATAGGCAGTATTTTTAGGGCATTATCTGATATTGCTGAATCGGATGACATCTCCGTGGTTTTACCTCTCCACCCCAGAACAAAGAAACACCTTCCCGAAAGTCTTTCAAATAGAATAAGGATTATTCCTCCTGCTTCATTTTTCGACATACTTGTCCTAGAGAAGAATGCGAAAGTGGTTATAACAGACAGTGGAGGCGTTCAAAAAGAGGCATTCTTTTTGGGTCGGCCGAGCGTTATTCTACGTCCTGAGACTGAATGGGTAGAGATATTGCAGCATAATGCTGGAGTCTTAGCAGATGCCGACTATCAGAGAATAGTCAACGCTTATCACACCCTGACAAGTATTAAAATGAGCTTTCCTCCCCTTTTCGGAAACGGAAATGCATCACGTATTATACTTCAGACAATTTTGGATTACATTATTTAGCTAATTAATACTATATTTGTAAGTTTGAAAGAGTATTTGTTTTTCATCATGAAGACACTAAGGTATTTACGAATGGGGGCTATCATGGTTCTTGCAACTATGGCGGCTGTTTCATGTGTAACAACCCGTAGGATCGCTTATTTACAGGACATGAAACACGAGACACAGATTGAACTGGAGGATGAATTCCAAGCGGTCGTTGCTCCTTACGATGAGTTGGAAGTTATCATCTCCACGTTTGAGAGCGAGCTAGCCAAGCCTTTCAACATCTATAGCGCTGCAGAGGGTGTTATTCGCAACAATAGTCAAGGTTTGGGCTACCTCGTGGACCAATTCGGCAATATCGAGTTGCCCGTCTTAGGGACAGTTCATGCAGCTGGACTGACACGACTCCAATTGCAGGACAAAGTTCGCCAGCTTCTTATAGACGGGAATTACCTCAATGACCCTTATGTGATGGTACGCTTTAAGGATTTCAAGATCTTTTTCCTCGGTTCTGACGGTGGCAAGGCCATTAGTGTTACCAATGAGCGTTGCACCTTCTTAGAGGCCCTTGCTCTCTCGGGAGATCTTAGTGTATACACTACTCGCAAAAAGATTGCAGTTATGCGGGAGATTGAAGGTAAGATGGTTACTCGTTATCTGGACCCACGATCTTCCAAGGTCTTCAATGACCCTTTCTTCATGTTACAGCAGAATGACTTCATCATTACCAGAAGCACAAGGTACCACAACTTCCAGGAGTCTTGGAACCAGTTGACTCCTTTTATCTCCATCTTTTCAACTGGAATCAGCATTGCTTCGCTCGTTATGATGTTCCAGTATTACCAGAAACTCTAGTCACTATGGCAACAGACCCTCAGGATTCCGACCTCTCCTTCCTCGAGAAAAAAGATGCCAATGCCCTCACCGGCAAAGACATTTTCTTCACTATACTCCGTAATCTCCACTGGCTAATCCTTTGCGCTGCTATTGGCGGGGCCATCGCTTGGTATCGTTCCGATCGTGCTGACCGTATCTATGAGAGTCACGCCAAAATCCAGATTACTTCGATCACACGTAGTCTCGACAACGGCAGATCGATGCTGGAGAATATCACCAATCGCCGTATTGCGACTACAATGAATGCAATATATGACGAGATTACAGTGCTCAAGTCAGAAACTCCTATGCTTGAAGTGGTAGATAGGCTTGATATCGCCACTACATACAAATGCGAAACCAAGCTCGTAAAGCGTGTTAAGGACCTGTACGAGGATTCTCCTATCAGGCTGAGTTTTCTAGACATCAGCAAGACGGACTACGCCACGGTAGTGGTTACCGTAAGTCGTGACTCGACATTTGTCTTGACTTCCGGAGAAGAGTTCGGGCCCGTACGTGGTCACTTGGGAGACACCGTCTCCACAAGTTTCGGCCGCATCTACGTGAGACCTACCTGGGCTTTACGCGAGCATTATTTCGACAACCCCATTACAGTCCACCACCGTAGCATAAACGATGTCGCTGACAGCTACCGTGCACGCGTCTCGATTGAGCGTAACAGCACTTCCGACGGAATAGTCAATTTCTCTCTCCATGATACATCTCCTCAGCGTGCGGCTGACATCCTCAACGAGATGATATCCGTATATAATGAGAACACGATCTTCGAGAAAAGCAGAATCATTCGTCAGACGTCTGACTATATCAACGAACGTATCGCCCAGCTAGACTCCGACCTCGGTGCTCAGGAGTCACAGATCGCATCGTTCAAACGCGACAATCAATTGTTGAGTCTGCAGGAATATGGCCAGTCTTATCTCGCTACGAGCATTGAGGCCAACGAGGAAATCGAGCGCTTAGACGCTCAGATTTCTCATGCACAGTATCTACAAGGCCTCATCGCCACCAACACTGAAAACAAGTTATTCCCAGTTACCATCGATATCCAGGACGAAAATATAAAAAACACCATCTCACACTTTAATGAGTTGGTCCTCCGCCTTGACCGCTACAAGAGCACCGGTACCACCAACAACCCTGTAGTTCAGGATATGAACGTTGAGATGAATACACTCAAGAGCAATCTCGACAAGCTCCTATCAACCTATATAGATGCAATGCGTCAGAGGATCGAAAGCGTACAGGCCATAGGCCAGAGAGCGGCAGATAAGATTCGCCAGGTTCCAGGGGGTCAGCTATATATTGACAATGTCACTCGAGTACAGGGGATTAAAGAGCAACTCTACCTAACACTCCTCAGCCGGCGAGAAGAGCTCCTAATCGAGCAACCTTCGATTGAGGGCAACGCCAAGATTATCGACCGCGCGCGTGTGAACCGTTCACCCATTGCTCCGAATACCAAGCGCAATGTGCTAATGGGTATCCTTATCGGTCTACTGATCCCAGTGCTCATCTTCCTGCTTATCAGGATGCTCGACACAAAGATCCGATTCCGTAAAGACGTGGAGAACTATACCGATATTCCATTCCTAGGCGAAATTCCGTCCAAGGCTAAGGGAGACCATCGCCACATCGTCGTTGAGGACAAGAAGCGAGACCAAATATCGGAGGCTTTTAGGATATTGCGAAGCAACATCGAATTCACTCGTAATGCGGACAAGAGTTGTACAACTTATCTGTTCCTATCGCTGATGGAAAGCTCCGGTAAGACCTTTCTGACCTCAAATATCGCCGCAAGCCTCGCACTAATAGAGAAGCGAGTGGTCTTGCTTGACCTCGACCTTCGCAAGGGCACGATGACCCATAATTTCTCCCCGATAAGAGTGCACGGTTTTTCGTCATATCTCTCAGGCAAGGTGGACAGTATTGAAGAAATCATTCAACACGACGTCGTTGCTCCTGGAGTGGACTCCATCTTCTCCGGTTCATTGCCTCCGAACCCGGCTGAGTTGCTAAGCAGCCAGCGTCTTGACGATATTATGGCTTACCTGCGCGAACGCTATGATTACATCTTGATCGATGCTGTACCTGCTGGTATTGTTGCAGATGCTGACATTCTCAAGAGATTTGCAGACGTTAGTGTATTCCTTATCCGTTCCAATATGGTTGACAAGCGCATGCTGCCTGATCTCCAGGAGCTTAAGGACCAAAACAAGTTCCCGAATATGGCCATCATACTCAATGACGTGAAGTATAAGAAGCGTAGCGGATACGGTAGAGGATACGGTTACGGATATGGGTATGGATACGGATATGGATACGGATACGGATACGGATATGGCCAGCAGTATGGTTATGGTACATACGGTGAAGAGCAAGATGGGAAAAAGCACAAGCGCCATCTTCACAAGTCCAAGGATTCTTCCTCAACTGAAAAGAAAGAAGCATAATGGCTAATTTCGCACTTATAGGCGCGGCAGGATACATAGCTCCTCGCCATCTGAAAGCCATCAAGGATACCGGCAACGACCTCTTGGCAGCATATGATAGGTTCGACAGCGTAGGTCGACTGGATAGTTTTTTTCCGGAGTGTTCGTTCTTCACGGAGAATGAACTATTCGACCGCTTCTGCTCCAGGCAGATGCAGACGGATAATCCGCTGCATTGGATGAGTATTTGCACTCCGAACTACACTCACGATGCGTTCATCCGCTATGGTTTGCGCCTTGGCTGCGACGTCATTTGCGAAAAGCCGGTAGTGCTCAATCCGTACAATATCGACGCGCTCGAAAAGGTTGAGCAGGAGACTGGCCATAAGGCCTATAATATCCTGCAGCTCCGCCTTCACGACAGCATAGCTGCGCTGAAGAAGAAGGTTGATGAAGGTCCGGCTGACAAGGTTTATGACGTGGATCTAACATACATCACCTCCCGTGGTAAGTGGTATTACACATCTTGGAAGGGTGATGTACACAAGAGTGGCGGCATTGCAACCAATATCGGTGTACACTTCTACGATATGCTGCAGTGGATATTCGGTCCGGTCAAGGAGAACATCGTTCACGTGATGAGCTTTGACCGCGTAGCGGGATATCTTGGATTGGAGAAAGCGCGAGTGCGTTATTTCCTCAGTATCAATGCCGACTGTTTGCCTCCAAATGCAGTACAGGGCGAGAAGCGCACTTATCGCACTCTGAACATTGATGGTAGCGAGTTTGAGTTTAGCCAGGGGTTCACAGAGCTCCATACCTTGAGTTACCAGAAGATCCTTGCTGGTGAAGGCTTCCGTATTGGCGAGGCCAGACCATGCATCGAGATCGTCAGCGAGATACGCAACGCCACTCCTATAGGTCTTAAGGGCGACTATCACCCTCTGGCCAAACTTCCGCTTTCTAAGCATCCTTTCGGCTGGGACGACAAGCGTTAGCTTTTGTATCCTTCGACCGGTGGTAGAAGGATAAATCAACACAAGGTGCATCCTTTTAGAATATTATTGTTAATCTCCATGGGACGCGAATCCTCTTTCGAGAAGGATTCGTCGCCGGAGATGTGGGCGCATCTATTCAAGATGGCGAAGCAGCAAGCGCTGCTGGGAGTGCTGAATGCCGGTGTACACCGGCTGCCTGCCACGCAGCTCCCGCCTGCTCAACTACTCGCGGAATGGGACAGATTAGCCGGCAAGATAGCGGAAATCCACGCAAGACATGAGCGGCAGGTCGCGGAGCTGGAGGCGCTCTTCGAGCGCAAGGGGCTCCGTGGCTGCGTGCTGAAAGGCACGGGGCTGGCGCGGCTGTACCCGGACCCTGGTCGCCGCCAGTGCGGCGACATCGACGTCTGGGTCCCTGGGCCGCGCAAGGCCGTCATTGAAGCCTTCGCCGACGAGTTCGACGTTCACGACGTCATCTATCAAGAGTGCAAGGTTGACATCTTCGACGATACTGTCGTGGAAGTCCACTTCCATCCGACAAAGATGCACAACCCTTTCTGCAATGCACGTCTTCAGCGGTGGTTGGAGAAGCACAATCCTATTGGTTCTCCCTCAGCTGTCCCCTGTTATTCTGAGCGCAGCGAAGAATCAGACCTCCCCTCCAGTACCTCCTCTGCCCTCGTCTACCCTGACGCCTCATTCAATGCCATTTTCTGTATGGCGCATATGTATCGGCATTATCTCGTAGGCGGGCTCGGCTTGAGGCAGATGATGGATTATTACTACGTGCTGAAGGAGTTGCCGGCGGCCGGGCGCGGGCCTACCATGCAGACGCTGAAGCGTCTGGGCATGGGCCGCTTCGCCGCCGCCACCATGCTCGCCCTCCAATACAACTTCGGGCTCGAAGACGAATATCTCCTCTGCAAGCCCGACCGTAAGCGCGGCCCCAAGCTCATCAACGATATGATCAAGATGGGCAATTTCGGCATCCTCGACCCGCGCAATCACGGCAAGGAAGGCGAAAGCGCACTCTCCCGTTTCTTCCGCAAGAATCGCCGAGTCTTTTCTTACCTTCGCCTCTACCCTCGCGAGATTCTCTGGGCACCCTTTGCCCGTCTCGGCCAGTACTTCTGGCGTCTCTTCCACGGCTACCTCTAAGCCGTCTCGGCCTTCCAAGCACAAAACCTCCCCATTTGTTCTTATTTCACCTGAAAACTCTGCTTTCAGGCACAAAACCAGTGTTTTTGTTCCTAACGATGTGGTATTTTCATTTTGTTATGGCTACTTTTGCATAACAAAATGAACTACCGGCTATGAAGCGAATCCTCATTGTTTTCGGCACTCGCCCGGAAGCGATCAAAATGTGTCCCCTGGTAAAGGAATTCAAGAAGTATCCAGAAGACTTCGAGACTATCGTCTGTGTCACTGGTCAGCACCGTGAGATGCTCGACCAAGTACTGCACATCTTTGATGTAAAGCCAGACTACGACCTAAACATAATGAAACAGGGGCAGGATTTGTACGATGTGACGGTACGCGTACTGACAGGAATGCGCGACATACTTGATACAGTCAAACCGGACGTGGTCCTTGTGCACGGTGATACAACAACCAGCACGGCAGCAGCTCTCGCAGCCTTCTATCGCCAGATCCCGGTTGGTCACGTCGAGGCCGGACTGCGCACTCACAACATCTATAGTCCCTGGCCAGAGGAAATGAATCGTCAGATTACTGGCCGCATCGCCACTTACGACTTCTCCCCCACTCCGCTCAGTAGGCAGAATTTACTTAACGAAGGAGTAGCGTCTGAAAAGATTATGGTGACAGGAAACACTGTCATCGATGCTCTTCATTGGGTTGTGAAGCGGATTAATGGAGATGAAACCTTGCAAATGCAGCTGACAAAGGAACTGATGGAAGCCGGTTATGACGTCTCCAGATTGGATCCGTCCAATAGTGGCGATGAAACCAAAAGGCTCGTGCTCATCACAGGCCACCGAAGAGAGAACTTCGGTACTGGCTTTATAAACATTTGCTCGGCAATCAGGGATCTTTCCAAGAAATATCCCAATGTGGATTTCGTGTACCCAATGCATCTGAATCCTAATGTCAGAAAACCGATTCACCAGGTCTTCGGTGAACGGCTCGAAGACCTTGGAAACTTGTTCTTCATCGAACCGCTTGACTATCTCGATTTCGTATATCTGATGAACAAGAGTTGCATTGTACTCACTGACTCCGGTGGCATCCAGGAGGAGGCCCCCGGCCTCGGAAAGCCCGTTCTGGTTATGCGGAACACTACCGAACGGCCCGAAGCCCTAGATGCCGGCACAGTCAAACTCGTCGGCACAGATTACGACAAAATCGTCGGCGAAGTCTCTCTCCTGCTCGACGACAAATATGCATATGAGGCTATGAGCCACGCCGTCAACCCCTACGGCGACGGCCATGCCTGCCCCAGGATCGTTTCCAAGTTCAGATAGTATTGGAATAAAAACTGTCCATCAAGGTGAGCGGGCAGGGGCGGGAACCCGTATTAGTGTAGCCACCCCTTAAAATGTAAGCATCCCCTTTTTCGGACAGTTTATTAGTTTACACCAAATATAGTGATTCTTCTTTGTTTTCAAATCATGAAAAACTTCTCAAGGGTTAGCCTCCGCGGCCGGGACAGAATGTCCCGATGAGCGGATTTCTCCTTTCAGGAGTTTTTCCTTGTATTCGAGCGGCGTCATATTTCCGAGAGCCTCGTGAGGCCTTTTCGCGTTGTAGTCAAGCCGCCATTTTTCTGTCAGTTCGCGTACCTCTTCGATGTTCCTGAAGATGTACGCATCCAGTATCGCCCTGCGATAGCTGCTATTGAAGCGTTCCACATAACTGTTCTGCGTAGGCTTGCCGGGCTGGATGAACTTGTGCTTGATCCCGTTGGCTTCACACCATATCCTCATTTTCAAAGAAAACCCCGCAAGTGCGGGGCTTTAACTGATTAAAATATTATCGGAAAAACATAACCTACAAAAGCAAGTATCCATATCAATACTATCAAAATCAGAAATAATCTAAATCTAATTTTCTCTTTGTATAGAAGTATTGATATGTAAATTCCAATAGTTCCAAATACAGCATTTATCAACAACATCCAATTTGGATACATAAAAAGGAACAATATACTTGTAAAATTATAGCAATAAAGCAAATAGAAAGACTTGAACAATAATAATGCACTTATACATATTGCTACAATTCCAAAGACTTTAATTATTTTACGATTATCCATAACCTACCTACCAATTAGAAGTTGCTTTTTTATATGCCTCTTCATTGCTAAACGTTTGAAAAGATACGTTGTTGTTTTTATCTCTGGAGACTGTCATGTAGTAAGTTACTGTTTCTGTTCTTGTTTTTTTATACCTAAGAAAGTCTTATAACTTTCAACTATAGTTGTAGTTTTTGTATAACTGAACCCATCGTCGCTGAGGAACTGCCGCCCGTCTGGCTCCATCTTGTTCTATAAGGCAGGAAGTCGCTGGTCTCGAGGATGTTCCCAGCAAAGTCCACGACCGCCCGCACACTGCCCAGGTGGTCCGTGATGTGGTGATGGACCGTGTAGCCGGTGATCGCTCCGGTCGACGCATCCTTCTGCGCGGTGATGCGCCCTCCGGTGGTGAGGGCGGCGTCGAGGGAGAGCTTGCCGGCGGCGCGTCGAATATTATTCTTCTACGCATCTTTCACTTTTTTACCAATGCAACGCAATAAGCATAAACATAATCAAAAAGTCCCTTAATTCGATAGTAGGTTTTGTCATCGTATTTTCGGCATTCCGGCGGTACCTGATTTACCAAGGAGTCTGCCCAGTTGGTGTAAACGACTGTTGTATGAAAATTAGAATGAAAAGAAAGACGCGCCATCCCCATGTTATTTACATCCATATTAGCTATCTTAATACCCTTTCTGTTGTGCCCGTAAAAAAAGGTCATTATTTCCTTTATGGCGGTGTATTTCTCTTCTTTGTTTTTTTCAAATGATAATCGTGCACTTTCAGGAAACATGCAAAGCACGCGAAGAGAGTCGTCCAATGTAATTGCGTAATAACAATCGTTGTTTGTAAAGACATAATAACCTCCGCGCCAATCTGCTCGTGGTACAATTGTATCGTTTGCGAAGGCAGAATAGTCTTGTGTCGCAGTTCGTACGACAGCGCCAAGCGATCGCCTATATGACTGATAATACGTAAAAGAAAGCCATAAAAGAAAAACCGCGACAATAATAACGAAAAACTTAGTTTTCTTCATTTGTAACTTTGTTAGTGTTTTCGGGCATATGAAACCCCACAACCAATGGAGATCTGGTCATCGGCGCGTCAGTTTGTTCTGTCGTTGTAACGCGCAGAATCGTTTTGTCGAGGCTGAAAATCCCACATTTTGTAGTATTTTATGTCATTCGATACTCTATTTAGAAAATCAGATTCATACTCCTTTCTCTTGAAACTGTTTATATCAATTGAAAAATCGGCATTATATCTTTTGCCGTCATCCTCGATTATAAACCCAAATACATCTCCGTCTAATTCTAGAGCACATTTTTGATAAAGTTCCGTTTCTATATCCACAAGAGATAATCCCGCATATTGTATGATTTCTTTTTCCCTAAAAACTTGTTTTTGTTTTATTTTTCCTTTATGCAATCTATATATTTCTATAGAATCTTCATTGTATGACCATACGATTGAGAAGTATGAATATGTAGAAGATAGATAAAAAGCATTTCCGTTTTTTTGAAATAATAAACTCATTTCTTTGTTAGTTGAATCTCGATTCTTTTTAATAGCATAATTAGTTGCTGAACATGACACTAATACAGAAAGAGTAAAAAGCAATGCTATTATATGATTCTTTCTCATTTGTTTTGTTCCCCCATCCTTACAAAGTCTTTCCATTTAACCGTTGCCAAAGAGCGGTCTTTATTAAAATAAGTTACTGTACCACTTCTAACACCTATTACAAACGTATTACCTTTATAGCCCCTGTTTACGATTTTCCGGAATAGCGCCAGCGGTTGGTGGCGGAAGCAATCATCTTTTTGTGGCAAAAGGATAAACAAGCCTCGCTTCTTTTAACCGATGGACTTTATGTGAAGCCTTCAGTTCGCTCGACACGCGTGGCACAGGGGAATTAAATCGTCGCTCTTGTTGAACGACCCAGTTATCTAGCACAGGATAATGATCCAATGAAAACATCATGTCCTGCTTTGAAAGAGATAAAACGATGAAATCCAGATCTTCTTGTCTTTTTTCATAGCTAAATCTGCCATCATGAAAAATATAATGCGATAAAATCCAACCAATATAATGGGTATAACCGAAATCAGCGAAATCTTCTGTCTCTTTAAGATAATCTGGGAGTGGAGAACAAAGAAAAACATCATGATA
>JAEEGL013787062.1_pt1 | contig 41700 bp, 33 predicted proteins | sample 9134231 | NCBI WGS metagenome assembly JAEEGL01 (sample SAMN16246548, study PRJNA631951) | gut metagenome | biome: gut microbiome; feature: rumen; material: fiber-attached | host: Bos | place: Iran: Karaj | collected 2018-10
ATCCGGCCTACGTTGCCAATGACGGATATAGTTATGCATATGAGTACACATTAATGGATGAAGAGAATGACACCATTATATATGTAGCCCTTAGCTATCCTGAATTCTATAAGATGTCCAAATATAAGGATTATCTAAAAATAGATAGGTCTGAATATAATATAGAAGATTCAACAGCTCAGTTTACTATATACTATTGAGAGTGTAAACAAGATGACTGATTATATCCTCCTAGATTGATATTTAGAAAATATTGATCCAGGAGGGTATTTTTATGCAAGAACCAAAAAGCTCTCGCCGGAGCGCAAGGAATTCATCAACAGTCTCATATGGGTCTATTGACCTTTCATTATTCATATCATATACTGATTTCGAAGGCAGTAATAATCTAATTTCTTAATGCGAAAGCATTCTTTCAAATTTTCTTGATCTTCTGCTTTCAATCCCAAATTTAGAAGCAGGAGATTATAGCCTCCTGCGAAAACTATTTTCACAAGGAGGATTTTTTAATGGGAACAGTCAACAAAGAGTACGCATCCAGCACATTTGCAATGTATTTTTCAATACCGGAAAATCTGCTATCGTTGTATAATGCAGTTAACGGTACATCTTACGATGATACTTCCGAACTGGTGATGAATACATTACAGAGCGAGGACGGAATCGCCGACAGTGTTTTTTCTAAGATGGCAAATGACCTGTCATTTATATTCCACTCTAACCTAAGTCTGTATGAGCATCAGTCCACGTATAATCCTAACATGCCGCTAAGGATGCTGTTTTACGTCAGCCAGCTGTTAAAGGAATATATAACCGGTAAAGATCTGTACAGAGGACGCGTGATAGAGATACCGACGCCAATGTTTGTGGTATTTTATAACGGAAGCAAGGATATACCGGATAAGATAACGATGAAGCTCTCCGAACAGATGGCTGTTAAGGTTGAAGAACCATCGATGGAACTTACAGTAACCGCTTACAATATCAATTCCGGTAGTAATATAGAATTGATGGAAAGCTGTAAGCCTTTAAGTCAGTATTCTGAATTCATTTTCAGGATGAGAAGTGCACTTGCAGGAAAGAAAACTAACCCAGAGAAATCAGACGCGATCAGGCATGTTATCGAAGAATGTATTAATGATAATATCATGAGTCAATTTTTGAGCGAACATAGGGAGGCAGTCATGAAAGCAAGTTTAGTCGAATATAATGAACAGGATGAACGTGAAGGCATACTGCTTGATGGTATAGAACAGGGCTATGATAAAGGCCGCAAAGAACAGCGTATTGAAGATGAAAAGATCATTGCAGAGAAAGACGCAAACATCGCAGAGATGGGTGCTATGATCAAAGATCTGCAGAGTAGGCTTGCTGTTTATGAAAAAGTCTGAAGACCTTGAAGCGAAGCTTGCTGCTAAAGGATAATTAATCCGTTCACGGTTCAGGAAGCGGTATCGACTGAGTTTTGTCAGAACGGATCTTCCTGTTTACTATATGTGCGAGACCGTGAGCTATTTTCATATTCACTATCATGAATACTATCCCGGTAACGCATGAGATTACGGATGCGGTATTCCAATCCATAAGTCCAGCACATTTTATGAGTATAAGAATACTGATCGGCAGGCAGATGGAACTTGTTATCACACACGGAATATATTTTCTGATGTATATCGAATGACCGATGTGGATGAAGAAATGGCCGGTCAAAGACATAAATATACCAAACCATAGCCCAAAGAGAATATCATTCGGGAAATAGTATGCCAAAAGACTTACTCCGAAGAAGGGGATGAATTCTTCATAGACAGCAAGGGTAAAACCTGTGTGTGTCATGCCACGGTAAGTATTCATCACCTTTGGAAAACGATCGAAAAGATATATGTTTCTCTTAAAGAACCAGACAAAACCTGCAATCTCTTCCATATCATGAAAGATAAATATGATTGGTAAGAGCAAGATGTATTCTCTCATACGTACCTCCGCACAACTGACACAAATGTATCTTTTAGCCATATTAACGTTGAACACTTGGAATGTAAACAGAATGGATCAAAGATACACTAAATTGCGAAAAAGTGTCACTTATTCTAAAAAAATTTTAATATGCTGTTGACAACGTAAAACAGAAGAAGTATTCTAAACCTAATTTTTTTGAAATATTTATTTGAAACCGTTTTTTAGAGGTGTTCATTATGTGTTGCTTCGTAACCAAGTATTCATATATCGATTATGGAACCGTGAACGCGATTTGCGCGCATGGTTTTAGAGGAGTGTATGAATTTAGGCGATATAAGTGTTACGGAGAAGCGTAGAATAAGAGTATAGTATTGCGATACTTGCCACCTATCTTTTCCGGATAGGTGGTTTTTTTATAGCAGTGCCGTTGGTCTGACAAAGCTGACCGGCAACTTGCGGGCGAGAATGGTGTGATTTCATCTTCGATACTCGATTAGGTGTTTAGAAGGGAGGATATTATGGATTTAATATTGTTACTTGGGAGTGGCGCCGTCGGAAAGATGACGGTCGGACAGGAACTTATGAAGATAACTGATTTCAGGCTTTTTCACAATCATATGATGATAGAGCCTGTCATAGAGATCTTTGGTGGATTACCCAGAGACCTGGTCAATAAACTCAGGGATGAGATATTTGATGAGTTTTTAAAAACAGACTATCAGGGAATGATCTTTACATACATGATGGCATTTGATGTCCCGTCAGAATGGGAATATATAAAGAGTCTTTCCGATAAATTTGAAGCCTCAGGAGGTACAGTATATTATGTGGAACTCGTGGCCGATCAGGAGGAGAGATTAAAGAGGAATAAATCTGAAAACCGTCTGAAGAGCAAGGCCTCCAAGAGAGATCTTGAAATATCTGACAGCAGACTTCTGTATGAGGATGAGCACTACAGACTGGTGAGCAATGATGGTGAGGTTCCTTTCAAAAACTACATAAAGATCGATAACACTCATCTTGCTCCGGACGTTGTGGCATCTATGATCAAGGAGCAATTTGCTCTTCTGGATAAAAGCAAAAGAGAGCTGCTCAAAAGGATCATGTTAAGAGAAGTGACCGAAGAGGAGATCCCTGAACTTTACGCTATGCAGATAAAGAGCTTCATGCCTTTGTACGAGAAATATCATGATGAGGGTTCACCTGCGATAGAACCGATAGAAAGAATAAAAAGAAGATTTGCTGTAGAAAACAGAAAATACTTTTTTATCATGAAGGATGGAGCGAGAGTCGGAGCTATAAATATCGGGCATAACGATCCGAATGAGAAAAAGGTGTCATTCATAAGTCCCTTATTTATCTTACCTGAATTTCAGAACAGAGGGATAGGATACGCGGCTATACAAAAGGCATTTGAACAGCTTCCGGAGGTAACTACATGGAAGCTTGAGACTATCCTTCAGGAACCGGCCAACTGTCATCTGTACGAAAAATGCGGATTCGTCCGTGTGGGCGAAGATAAAGTCATAAATGATAAGATGACGCTTATAGATTATGAGTTACAACTCTGATAAGTAAGTGAGATCAATAGAAGTCCGGAATATTATTAAACGCAATTGCTTATTGCTCTTACTACAACAGTGTGACAACAGTGAAAATATAAAGGAGTAGTTGTGAATAAAAACGATAAAAAGAAAAAAGAAAAACTGTCCTTTGCCGCAACGATGAAAAACTCGTGGTTTGCCATGAAGCTTGCAGCAGCGATCTGCCCGAGCTTTATCGTGCATACTTTCATAATGTGGCTCATCGGACAGAGTGAATGGGTATTCTTTGATGGAGTATTCATGAAGGTCATCGTTAATGACCTGTCAGAAGGCAGAGACTTTAAGAGCATTTTAAGCTTCATACTGATATGCGGCTTGATATTCTGCATTCTTTCCATATACAACGACTATGTGGATAATGTAGTCTATCCCTTAAAAACGAACAGGCTTTACGGGGGAATCTATAGAAAACTCTATGCCAAAGCAAAAAATGTGGAGCTTTCATGCTACGAGGATCCTGATTTCTATAACCGCTATACCATGGCAATGGATGGAGCGGAGCAGAAGGTAGTAGCCGTTATCAAAGGGATGATAGGTGCCGTCATAGGTGCCGTGGCTTCTGTATTAGTATTTTATATGATGTATGATATCGATCATTATGCGATGCTTTTCATCATTTCACCGCTGATCGGAAATTTCATATTCGGAAATCTCAAGAATAAATATGAGTATAAAAGATATACGGACCAGGCTCCCAATGAGAAGGTATTGAACTATGTCAGCCGTATGATGTATCTTCCCGATGGTGCGAAAGAGATCAGACTTTCTAATGTGTTCTCTCTTATGAGGAAACAATACAGGGAAGCTACGGTAAATAACGTAAAGGTTGCGGGCAAATACGCATTCCAAAACGCACATATGAGCTTCTGGCGTATCACCTTTACCTTTACTGTTATTTTTGAAGGTGTGCTGCTTTATGCGATCTACCGAAACAGAGTCACAGGAACCATTACGCTGGCAGAGCTTACCATTATGGCGAGTCTGATGGTTGCCATGACATGGATACTTATCCGAGTATTTGAAAATGTCATGGAAGTTCTTAAAAACGGCATGTATATGAATAATCTCAGGAGATTCCTTGAGTATGAGGAAAAGATACCGGAGGATTTTGACGGTGAGATGCCCGACGCCGACTTTAAGAGCCTGGAGTTTAAAAACGTTTCTTTTTCCTATAAGGATAAGGAGATCATCCACGATCTTTCTTTTAAGATAAATAAAGGCGAGATCGCTGCTCTTGTGGGACATAACGGAGCCGGAAAAACCACGATCATCAAGCTTATGCTAAGGCTCTACGATCCTGATCAGGGTATGATCCTGTATAACGGAAAAGACATAAAGACATATAACCTGAAGGCTTACAGGGATATCTTTGCAACCACATTCCAAGATTTTAAACTCTTTGGTATGACGGTGAAGGAAAATGTCCTTATGGGAAGGCATTATGAAAATGAGAATGAGCTGGTAAAGGAAGCGCTGAAAAAGGCTGATGTCTTAGACAGGATCCTTGAACTTGATAATGGGATCGAATCGGTGATGACAAAAGAATTTGATGAAGATGGCTGTGTGCTTTCGGGTGGTGAGAGTCAGAAGGTGGCAGTGGCCAGGACCTTTATAAAGGAAGCGCCAATGAAGATATTTGACGAACCTTCAAGCGCACTCGATCCGATAGCTGAGTATGAGCTGTTCAACAGTATCATCGCTGAAGGTCAGGACCATACTATGCTCTTTATCTCTCACAGGCTTTCATCAGTAAAGAACTGTGACAAAGTCTTTATGCTGGAAAAAGGAACTCTCATCGAAGAGGGAACCCATAAAGAACTCATGGAGCAGAACGGTAGTTATGCTGCCATGTATAAAAAACAGGCGATGAATTACCTCGCTATAGAGAACGAAGAGGAGGTGATCGCATAATGAAATATGTACCTAAAGAAGAAAGACAGAAAACGAAGCAGTCTGTAAAGACAGTTTTTTCAAACAATTTTTATATGTTAAAGCTTATCTTTTCCGCTTCACCGGCATTTGTACTGATTCAGGCTGCGGACGCGATAAGGGGCCAGTTATCCATATTCTTCGAGCATACGGTGCTTATAGGTTATGTTCTGGAAGCGGCGGAATTCGGTTATCCGTTTGAACGGGTTGCGGGAGTAATTCTCCTGCTTGCGGCTCTTATAACTATCGGAATGGTCTTTACGGTATATCAGGGTGAATATGTGTCTGAAAAGAAAAGGCCGATAGTTCGTGAAAAGATCAAAATGAAGCTTTATGAAAAGGCAAGAGATATGGATCTTGAGTGCTATGATGATCCTGAATTTTATAACAGTCAGGTCCTTGCCATTTCGCAGATCGATGATCAGATTGACAGGGTCATGAAATTCGTGATCGATACGCTGAGTGGACTTGCAGCCTTTACTTCAACTGCGATCTATTTCATTTACAAGGATAAGTCTGCGATCTTCTTTGCACTGGGAGCGTTTATCTTCTCGATGATCTTTGAGCAGTTATACAATAAGCAGAATTATCTTTCCAAGATCGAGAGCATACCGGCGTCAAGAAAAAGAGATTATATAAAAAGGATATATTATCTTAATGACTATGCTAAGGAGATAAGACTGAATCCCGGTGTTTCGGATGTCTTAATGGAGCGCTTTGAAGCTGCTAATGACGAGGTATACGCTGTCGAGAAAAAATATGCATTAAAGAAATGGTTTTTCGGATTTATGAGACGATATGTCTGCAACGCCTTTTTTTCGGATGTATTGTTCATAGGTTATCTTGTATATCAGGCAGCCGTACTTCACAGTATTTCCTTTAGTACCGTGGCTATCCTGTATGCATCTTTCGGAAGACTTAAGAATAGCATGAGAGTATTCTCAGAGACTTACCCTTTTGCCTGCGAGACAAGCTTATATGTGAACAAGATAAAAGAGTTCCTGAATTATGAGCCTAAGATCGTATCAAAGGAAAATCTTGAACCTTCAAATAAGGCCAAAGAGATAGAGCTTGATAATGTATCTTTTGCTTACGGCAAAAACAAGGATATGCTCATAAAGGATATGAACCTGCATATCAAGCCCGGCGAGAAGATCGCACTTGTAGGCTATAACGGTGCCGGAAAAACAACGTTGGTGAAACTCCTGATGCGGCTTTATGACACCAAAGGCGGTGTGATCAAGGCAGACGGAAGGGATATCCGGGAATATGATGCTAAAAAGTACCGCGATACCATCGGTACCGTATTCCAGGATTTCCAGATATTTGCAGGAACCGTAAAAGAAAATGTGGTACTCGATGTGGCTGATGGGATTGAAGATGAAGGTATTAAAAAGGCACTTTCACAAAGCAGTCTTATGGAACGCATCGACAGATTCAAAAATGGTCTGGATACGGAACTTACCACAGAGTTTGCCGAGGAGGGTGTAAACCTTTCAGGCGGTGAGAGCCAGAAGCTTGCGATATCCAGAGTATTTTATAAGAATGCGGGGCTTATGATACTCGATGAGCCTTCGAGCGCACTCGATCCTATAGCGGAATACCAGCTGAATCATGCAATGATCGAGGCGACAGGAGATAAGACAGTCATATTCATATCCCACAGACTATCAACCACACGTATAGCCGACAGGATCATCATGCTGGAAAAAGGACGCATAGTAGAGCAGGGAACACACGATGAGCTGTTATCCATGAACGGAAAATATGCTCAAATGTGGAAAGTACAGGCGGGCGCATATATCGCCGTATAATCTAAGTTGCCCATGATAAAAAACGGATCAAGCTTGCTTGATCCGTTTTTTTAACTTAGTGACGTTATTATTTGATTATCACACTAAAGCAGTCTTTATTTATTTTGATCTCGGATTTGTATCCGAAGTTATCGAGAATATTTTTGGTGATCGAAAGTCCAAGACCTGAGCCTTTCTTCTCACTTCTGCTGGGATCCCCTTTTATAAAAGGCTCCCAAAGCTTGTCGGGTTTTACATCTACGGGTTCACATGGTGTGTTCTCGATAATAAATTCCTTTTTGCCCGCACGTCCCTGCTTAGTATATATTCGTATTTTACCGCCTTCCTTTGTGTATGTGGCAGCGTTGCAAAGGAGGTTATCAATGATACGTTCTATATAAGCTTTATCAGCTTTTTTGGTATAGGAATCCTCGATCGAAAGGCTTATATCTTTTTCTTTGAGCATTGGTTCGATATGTTTTGCCTGGGCCTTTGCTATCTCACAAAAGTCTATGAGCTCATTCTTGTTTTCACTGTGTTCATCCTCGAGTTTTATAAGTCTCAGAATATCATTTATGATATTGTTCATATATTCTGTGTTTTCAAGTATCGCGTCTGCGTAGTGCTCGCGCTTATCTGTCTGCACGTTTTCTTTAAGATTCTCAGCATAACCGGCCATTGCAGTAAGCGGAGTTTTAAGATCGTGAGCCATTGAATTCATCAATGCTGTTCGGTAGTCTTCGGTTATATAGAAAGATTTAAGCTTGCTGAAATTAAATGATGAGATCATCAGACATCCGACAACATCCACAAGCAGGAAAATAATACCGATCACAACAAAAAGAGAGGCGTATGACTTAGTGAAATTATCATTAATAATATAATGAAGCACATATTTATCTCCGTTTGTGTCGGTGTATTCCCTGGATGACTGAACAATACTGTCAAGCGGGCCGGATGTTTTCAGTACTTCATCGGTCTTATAATACGAACCGACGTATATTAAAAATGAGCTTACATCTTTGGCGCCAAGTTTCTTGCTCACTCCGTCATCTGTATAATGCTCAACGGCTTGGGAAGAAAGATCGGGTGTATCAAATTCAATGGTCATCATTTGGGAGTTATCATCTGTGTCAAGGGACTCCTCTGTCAACATCTCTGATGCAAGTATAGTTATATAAGAGTCTTGTTCAACGATGATATTCTCCGGATAGAATTGATTTGTTTCAGTATCGATCACTCCGTTTTTCATAGTTATCCTATAGTAATTTTTCTTTTGAGGAGAAAGATATTCAAGTGCCGAATCGGCATAAAAGTCCATATCGTTCTGCCGGATCTTCTTTAATTCATCTGAAGAATCCATGAAATCCGGGCTTAGGGTATATACATTTCTTTCTCGCTCGTCGGAGTTTTCATTTGTGCTTGAAATGAGCAGATATCCCCTGGCGGAGCTGTCGATAATGGTATTTCCATCAGCATCTGTAAAATAGGCGAATGATTTTGCTCCTGGGATCTTATAATTCAGTGTAGCATCCTTGATGGAGAGTTTCAGCTGAAGGAGTCCCATTTGTTCGCTCATAGGCCCTTCAGAAAGTGCTTTTGAAATATAACTATCATCGAGCAAAGAGTTGATATGTGAATTCATGACGGAATTCGAATTATAGTGAAGAAGTATTATTGCGATGATCAAAAGTATAGCGATTATCGGTATAGATATCAGAAATCTGGAAATAAAAACCTGAAAAAAGTTTTTCCTTTTATGCTTGATCATTATAAGCCCTCCGGTACTATTCGCTGAGCTTATATCCTTTAGAGATGACTGTTTTTATCTGTTCACCGGCACTGCCTAAGGATTTTCTCAGCTTTTTAATATGGTTATCTACGACTCTGTCCCCGCCTTCATACTCATAGCCCCAGATCGCATTAAGAATGGAATCGCGACTTACAACCCAGTTCTTATGATCTGCGAGATATTTGAGCAGTTCGAATTCTTTATTGGCAAGATCGACCTTTGCGCCGTTTGCGGTGACTTCCATGCTGTTCGGATTGATCCGGATCTTTCCGATAGTTATGGTTTCATCTATCACAGTGCCCTTTGCTCTGTTTAACAGAGCGATGCATTTTGCGTACAGCTTAGCAAGCGAAAAGGGCTTGGTAATGTAATCGTCGCAGCCTGTTTCAAAACCCAGAAGAACGTCTTCTTCCAGAGTCCTGGCCGTAAGAAAAATGACGGGGACATCACTTTTCCTGCGTATCATTCTGCATAACGAAAAGCCATCTAAGTACGGGAGCATCACATCAAGAAGTATCAGATCATATTCATTCTCTGACAGCATCTTTTCAGCAACAATTCCGTTTTCGGCAGAGAAAACCTCGAAGTCATTGTCTGTCTTTGACGTGAAATAATCTTCGATGATCTCTCTTATCTGTGAATCGTCTTCGACACAAAGCATTCTGTATTTCATCAGTCGACCTCATTTCATGCTTTATCTTAATGGAGGGATGTATCCTTCGTGTATCCTCCGGGTAATATTTCAATATTTAAGTATAAATGTCGCTAACTTCCTCACACCCGGTAGCCTTGTCTGACGGTGTTTAAGTGAGCCTTATGCAGTTCTCGAAAATGCAGATATAGAATAGGAACGTCCCGCCAGGACGGCGGGACGAGTTCACAACGCCACATGGATGTGGCGTGTGAACGTTTCCGGAAATATTTCATAGTCCGGAGCATTTTCGACAGAACTGCTTGGCGAACGGTATCACCGTCAGACAAGGCTACCGGGTGTGGGAAGTTTCCGCATTTACTAACTATACAATTATATTATGAAGTTAGCACTAAATGGTAGTTTGCTCCTGAGTAGATTAATAAAATTGACAATATAAAGGAGTAATGCTATTCTTTATTAAACATGTTTAATAACTGTAATGGGATATATAAACCGATATGCAAAAAGAGAAGAAAACCGAGATAACCAAAGAAAAGCTGCTTAAAGCCACAGAGAAGCTGATAGCAGGTACTGATGATCCATTCAAGATCACGTCAAGGCAGATCGCATCCGAAGCCGGAATGCAGGCAGCGATGATCAATTATTGTTTCGGATCGAGGGAAAAACTCATATATGAAGTTTTCCAAAAGAAATATAAGGATACTCTGAAGGAGAAAAAGATCGAAAGGATCATCACATCAGAGGATCCGTCTCCAAAAGAGAAGCTTAAGAAATTACATTTTATAGTTGCCGGGTTTCTGATAAAGGAATATCAGATAACGAAAGCAATTACGAGCCTGGTACTTTTTGAACGTGATCTTTCGGTGGATTCGTTTAGCTTTGCTTATGTAAAAGAACATTTTAAAGGGAAGAAGACAGATGCCGAGTGCAGGCTGATAGCGTATGAACTTTCGACTATGATGCAGCTTATCATCTATCGAAAAGATGATTTCAAGGACCATATGGGTATCGATCTTTCAAAGCCCGGACAACTGAAACACTTTATTGAAATGAGAATAGATCTTTTGCTTCCGGATAATTAAATGTATATTTTTTGATCGAGGTTGCCATGAAATACGTATTCGAATTCAATACTGCTCCTGATCCTGAAATATGCCGGCTTGGTGGGAAAGGTGCATCTCTGGTCCGTATGACCCGAATGAAGCTTCCTGTTCCGGACGGTTTTGTGATCGCAGCAGATGCTTTTGTCAGGACAGATTCACACATTATAACAGTGGCTAAAGAGGCTGAGGATGAGATCGACAGAGCAGTAGAAGCGCTGTCTGATAAATATACTTATGCGGTCCGTTCTTCTGCACTTAACGAGGATGGAGCGGACAATTCTTTTGCGGGCCAGTATGAGACAGTGACGGATGTTTCTAAGAAAGATATAAAAGAAGCGATACAAAAAGTTACGGGATCAGCAGGGAATAAGCGTGTTACGGAATACATGAACAGTACAGGTGTTGAACGATCCGGGATAGCTGTTGTGGTTCAACAATTTGTAAAGCCCGCATATGCAGGCGTCCTTTTTTCTGCAGATGTGATCACCGGAAGCAGTCTGGAAATGGTGGGAAACTATGTGGAAGGCGAAGGAGAGGCCCTTGTTTCAGGTCAGAAAAATGCAGAAGAGTTCAGAATAAACGCGGTCAGATATAAGTACACAGGGAGTGTTGCGATAAAGAAGTATTCAAGAAAGCTTTTAAAGTACGCTAACACTATCAGAGATAAATACAGATGTGAAATAGATATAGAATGGGCGATCTCTGAAGGAAAACTTTATATCCTTCAGGCTCGCCCGATAACCACACTAAAAAGACTTGATCAAAAAAGATATCTGATCAATGGAAGTAACTCGGGAGAGTTTTGCCTTACCAAAACAAATGTCGGAGAGATATTCATGAAACCTCTCACTCCGATGACTTTCAGCGTTCTTGAAGAGATCAACAACGTTCTTGGACTGCCGTGCTGGCTTGATGCGATCGACGGACAGGCATATATGAACTTAAGCGTGCTTTGCTCCATGCTTGTATCGTGTGGCATGAAGGAAGAGAAGGCTTTTGATGCGATAAAAGACCTTGCGGGTAATCTTCCGGAAGGAACCTCTGTGCCGGTGTTCCATTTTGACGGGAAAGCTTTCAGACGCAATCTTTTTAAGATATTAACAGGAGGCTATGCAAAGGGCTACAAGAGTAAATTAAGCAAAGAAGAGAAGCGTGAGATGGTTCAGAATCTTGATGGTATCTCCCGTGGATTGATGAGTGAGATAAGGACTCTCAAAACTAATGAAGAAATAAAAAGATACGGTCAGGATGTACTTATACCTAAACTTATAGACGGTCTTTCTTCGGTCATGTCATCAAGCGGAATGCAGATGGTTCCTCTTTTTACCACAAGAAAGAAGCTGACTGCCATCGCAGGTGAAGGGACTGCAGAGGAATTGCTTGGAGGATGCCTTGGGATCCTTGAAAGTATGAAGCCGCTTCTTATGCTCGAAGACGTAATAGAAGGAAAGATAAGCAGGGAAACATTCATGGACACCTGCGGTCAGCGCTGCATCAATGAGATGGAACTCGGCGAAAAAAGACCTTACGAAAAGGAAGGATATTTCGCTGAAGCTATTGAAGAATATAAGGCACAGGGCGTCAATGTTCATGAGCTTAAGAGAAAGAGCGAAGAAGAGTTTAAAGGAGCACTGGAAAGATTTAAATGCTCATATCCCGCGAGGGCAAAACGTGTTGAGAAGATGATAGAACGGTTCGCAAAAGCCAATACTTACCGTGAAGAGATACGTGCAAAAGGTGTATGGGTCATGTGCGTTTTGCGCGAGTGGCTGCTTGCCATCGGAAAAGTAAACGATATAGGTGAAGATGTCTTTATGCTCTATATAAGAGAGGCGATTGCTCTGATCGGTGGTGACAGATCCGTACTTTCAAATATACCGATAAGAAAAGAAAACTACGCCCGGTATCTGGATGAGCCTCAGCTTCCGGGAATAATAATAGGCAGATTCAATGTAAAAGAATGGCTGAACGATCCAAACAGAAGATCGGATCATTATTGCGAAGGGCTTGAAGAATCCGTTGCAGGATCGGATGTAAAAGGATTCCCCGGTGCAGCAGGGAAGGTGACCGCAAAAGTACGCGTGATCGATAGTATAAAAGGAATAGATGAACTTCAAAAAGGGGAAATACTAGTGACTAAAGCCACCAATATCGGTTGGACGAGAGTATTTCCAAAAGTAGCGGCCATAGTAACCGATATCGGTGCTCCTCTTTCACATGCCGCTATCGTTGCCAGAGAATTCGGGATCCCTGCAGTTGTGGGATGCGGCAATGCAACTACTGTTCTTAAAACAGGAGATGTGGTGGAAGTTAACGGACAGGCCGGAACCGTCCGCAGGATCGATGATCCAATGAAACTCTAAGCCCCCTTTTGTATTTCCTTAACAGGCGGTTCAATCTGGAACATCGCTTCAACCTTTACCACTTCATCTTCTGCTGCGAAGAAAGCTTTTACGACATCGGGATCGAAGTGTTTACCGGACTCTTCTTTGATAATGGAAAAGGCCTTTTCATAAGGCATGGCAGGTTTATATACTCTCTTGGATACCAATGCATCGAATACATCTGCTACGGCCATCACACGGGCTGATAAAGGTATGTCTTCTCCTGCAAGCTTTTCCGGGTATCCTGTGCCGTTCCATTTTTCGTGATGGTAATGAGCCATATCACGTGCATCTTTAAGGTAAGCACAGTTCGGAACCTGGGCAATAACCTGATCGATAACGGCTTTTCCGGCAGTTGTATGAGTCTTCATGATCTCGTATTCCATATCGTTTAACTTTCCGGGCTTGTTGAGAACTGCATCGGGAACCTGGATCTTGCCTATATCATGCAACGGTGCGGAATGAACAACATTTTCAATATAATCATCCGTGATGATATCTTTATGCATACCCAGTTCTCTCATTTTGGTGAGGATTATCCTTACATACTCTGCAGTTTTTCTGATGTGGGCTCCGGTATTTTCATCCCTGTTTTCGACCATATCGGCAAGCACTATGATCAGCGAAGACTGCATCTTCGAGATTGTGTCATTTTTGAGCTGTATCTCCTCTACGTACCCGGCGCAGCGTTCTGTCATGGCAAGCGTAGTCAGGAAGAGATTTTCTACCTCATCACCTGTATATATGTTAAGAGATTTGATCAGGTCGACATTGTTTTTAACCGCTTCAGTATCATCAAAACGTATATTCTGTGTGCGGAGTGTCATTGAGTTTATAGGGTAAACAAGACAGTAGTCGCCGATCCATACAGCCACTGAAAGTATAAGTATGACAAATCCTGCGAAGAGGAATACCATCTGGACGACAAAGGTCATCTGATTATGGATCAGAGTTTTCATTGCTATATCGGTTCCTACATAACATACGCAATTTCCGTCCTTATCACGAACCGGAACATAGGAGGTAAGGAGCCAGCCGAAAGAGTCATTTGATATGACAGGATCTATCTCTTTGCCATCAAGCAGCAAAGGAAGATCTGCTTCAAATGAGGGATCGAATTCAACTATGTCTCCCGGTTCGTTGCCTTGGAGTTCTTCGGTGTCAAGATCGAATACAACATGGCAGCCGTCTTCCATGATCTTGTAAACATAGAGATATTTAACGTCCGGGGCAGCATCTCTTATATCTTGGAGTCGGCTCTGTATTTCCAGATAGCCTTCAGCGTTTTCTCCTTTTTCTATATATTCATCCACCTTTTCGGGATCGAGCGCGGCGGCAGCAAGATAGCCCACATTGTCAGCAATGTGTGAGTATTCGGCAATAGTAGCAGTTCTGTAGAGAGCAAAGCTTATTATGGTCGCAGCTATTGCCAAAAGGATCAGAGAACATATAAGTATGAAAACGATCTTTGAACGGATGGGGTGTGTGCGGCATCTGATCTTTTTGACACTTTTCTCTTCATCTTCACTAAGAGGGGTCTGCATCCAGAACCTGAAGAAAGCCGCTTTTTTATAACTCTCCGGAACAAACTTCAATAAAAGAATAACTATCGCTACTGATATGAGCTTATCGATAAAATCAATTCCGAGATCGTTTAAGTAGCCGTGCGTGGGAAAACCTGCAAGGAACCAGGGCAGGAGACCGCCGAGGCCACTTCCTATAAGCGCAAGGGCCAGGGCCATGAGGATCGAAGTGTGGATTTTTTTATGCCATCCGCGGCCGGCAAGAAATGTGGCGCAGACCGAGATCATTACGTTCAGTGTTGCATAATATACGGAAGTTATATCGGTGAAACCTTTTAGAAGATTAGTCACAAAGCCGACAAATATGCCGGGAATGTAACCGCCCACTATAGCTACAAAGATCGTGCCTATAGCGTCGAGCCATAGAGGACTCCCTATGGCGGCTGATATGCTTGCAGGAATAATATTGAGAAGTATTCCGATTAAAACAAGAATTAGATAAATGATAATACTTTTAATCTGCCTAGATTTTGTTTCTACAGGTATTTCCATGTTGATAACCCCTCATCTGTAGTCTGTGGCATATTCTATTACATACCCGGTGCCATCCCGTCTATGTCGATTATCCTTTTCATTTCTTTTTTGATCATATCTATATCCCGGATCATTTTTTCATCAGGTTTGATCTGACTTTTTTCAAGATCCTCAAGCAATTCGTTAACATAGCCGAACAGCTTGTCATGATGTTTTTCCGTTCGGATCAGTGCCTTCTTTTCCGTAATGTCAGTTATAAATACATAGTAAATATCCCCGAATTCGGGGGAATAGCTGAAATGACCGTAGTCATCAACCCAACGGATCTCTCCGTTCTTGCGGATAATACGGTATTCCACGTGATCCATGCTGTCGCCTTCTTCGTGATCGATCTGCGAATCAATGGATTCCTGAATAGATGCGAAATCATCGGGATGAACCATCCCCTGAAAAGTGTAGCCGGTCAGCTCCTTGAATTCATCCAAAGATGCGCAACCATAGATATCCAGAACCTTCTGGTTAGCATAGATCAGCTCTCTTTTGTCATCCTCGTGGTAAACAAAAAAACCGCCCGGGATGACTGAAGACATTTGCCATACTACGGGCATGGTAAACTTTGTAAGCGCAAAGCCATCCGAATAACGCTCTCTTCGATGCTGTTTATCTGCCATAATATATCCCTCTGAAGGTTAACAGTCACGTAGAGAATTATATCATATTTAAGGGGTAAATTGGTAAGAATAGACTAACAGAGCATGAAAACAGCATGGATCATTAAGCCGGATCGGAATGTCCGGTTGTGAATGACCCGGCAGAGGCCTGCACAGAGGTTTGTTTCTGTTGCTGCGCCATCTGTGCAAGATCAGTGATCACGGCACTGTTATCAAAGAAACTGTTAACGGGGGTGAGCGGCATCATCATGAGTACCGGCATGTAAGAACTGCATCCTGTTCCCTGGAAAAAACATACATTCATAGCGGCACCTCCTGTTTCAGATTTTGTACCTGTTGACCCTGATATTATTATATAGATTACGATCAAAAGAATAAACTGCCGGTATAGGAAAATATGTGGCTGTTAAAGGGCAAAAGTATCAGACATATCCGGGGTTAAAATGGTATTATTGATAAAGAAAAAGGTAAATTCGAATGATAGAATGATCCTTAGGGGGATTTATTATGTCTGAGAAAACAACTTTAGGTCTCAAGTGTCCAAGCTGCGGCGGAACGGTCAGCTATGATCCTGAATCACAGGAGATAATATGCTCGAGCTGCGATTCTTCGTTCCCGATAAATAAGTTTATAGAGCTTTCCAGAGAGAAACAAAAGACAGAAGCTGTCTCGTGGGACAGGATAAGCGGTTATGTGCCTGAGTCACAGGAAATTCACCTGTATACCTGTGCTTCCTGCGGAGCGCAGGTTATGACTGAGGGACTGAATGTCACCGGAACCTGTCCGTACTGTGGAAGTGATTTTGTTCTTGATGACAGGTTTGAGAATGTGTCATATCCAAGCGGGATCATACCGTTTAAGCAGACAAGAGAATATGCTGAACAGACAATGCGTCGTCTGGTCACGGAAAGGGCGGGTATACCCGAAAAAGATTTTGACCCGAAATGGCTTCAGAAAATGCAGGGTATATACATTCCAAGCTGGATGTTTGACTGCAGCGTGACAGGGATAGGCGTATTCAGATGCGTTGAAACCAGAAGAGAAGGTATGTCATTAAAAGAGAGTGAGAAGAAGATCGAAACCGAAAGCACTCTTACCCGCATAGGCGATCTGACCATTGAAGATATACCTGCAAGGGCAAGCATGCGTATCAGGGAAGATACCCTTATGAAGCTGTATCCGTTTAATTTTGATGAACTGACGGATTATAATCCTGCATTGCTCACCGGTTACCCGGTCAGTCTTTATGATGTTTCACCTGAGAATGAAAAACATAAAATTGAAAAGGATGTGGAAACACAGGTAAACAGGGCTATGATTTCCAGCATTTTTGATGTGCCGGGGCTCAAGACGCCAATTGCAGTTTATCCTCAGATAAATACAGGAAGATACACCTATATTCTGCTCCCGCTGTGGATATGCCGTTTCGAATATAAGGGCTCTATCTATAAATATATAATGAACGGACAGACCGGAGAAGCTCATATGGAGGTTCCGCAGATACCGGAGAGTCATGAAAATCCTTTTAAGCCCAAAGCAAGTACCAAAGTAATAAGTGTTGCGATCTGTTTTGCGATAATGCTGTATTTGCTGGTAGTAGTCGGGAATTTAGAGATTCCAAGAGAATATAAGATCCCGTTCTATGCAGTGATAATCATTTTCTCGGCTATATTGATGCTCGCGGTTTATGTATTCAACATAGAACTGAAGCCCAGTGGCAAAAAAAGATCAAACCCGCTTGCAGATTCGGCCAAAGCCCAGGCGGAATTATTGCAAAACCGCCATGGGGATGAGAATATAGGAAGCATCGGACAGGTGACCGGTTTGGATATGAAGGTTTCACTCGATGAACCATATTGTCAGAGAACCTATGAGACATACGTCGATAGTCAGGGAAACAGGTCCATGGTTGCGACCGGTTTTAAAGATCTTACTACAAAAAAGAGATGATCATTTATCTGCCAGTTCCCTGATCGTGTATCCTTTGAAAAACTCCTGTTCTGTTTTTGCAAATTGTTTCCACATTGCAAGAGTAGGGCAGGTCTTTTTTAAGGGGCAGGGTTCTGCACATTTTTCCAGACATGCTACAGGTGCCAGGTCACCTTCTTCTGTCACAGATATCACATCCCAGGCTGTGATCTTGTCTGAAGGTTTAGCCAGACGATAACCACCGTTCTTTCCTCTTTTGCCTTCAAGCATTTTGTTATCAACCAGAAACTTTACAACGGATTCGAGATATTTTTCTGATATCTGCTGTCTTTCGGCTATATCCTTAAGTCGTATATATTCATCGGAGTCATGCCTTGCGATGTCGATTATCGTTCGCAGTGCATAGCGGCCTCTTGTTGAGATCTTCATATAAATTCTACCTCCAATATTTTATTGAGCATACTATAATTTATATATTATTTGTCGTCACTTTTCAAGACAACCTACCAAAAAAGTAGGAAAATAACGCGCTTATTGACACAAGGCGCCGGTTTGTGCATTATTTAACTCTGTAAAAGAATAATTAAAGGCGGAGTATTGAATGAGTATATTAAATGTAGAGCATCTGTCGCACGGTTTCGGAGACAGAGCTATCTTTGAAGATGTATCCTTCAGGCTTTTAAAGGGGGAGCATATAGGGCTTGTCGGCGTCAACGGCGAAGGCAAAAGTACCTTTATGAGTATAATCACCGGGAAACTGATGCCGGACCAGGGAAAGGTGGAATGGTCAAAAAATGTAAAGGCAGGTTATCTTGATCAGCATGCCGAACTGAAGGCCGGCGATACCATAGGCAGTGTGCTCAGATCTGCGTTCAATGAACTCTTTGATATAGAGAAGAAACTCAATGAACTGTATGAAAAGATGGGCGAGGCTGATGAGAAGCAGCTGGAAGAGTATATGGAAGAGACCGGTACTCTTCAGGAACTTCTTTCTGCTCATGACTTTTATATGATAGATGCAAAGGTGGAAGAGGTGGCAAGGGCTCTTGGACTTCTGGACCTGGGGCTTGATCGCGATGTTTCGGAACTTTCCGGAGGACAGCGTACAAAGGTACTTTTAGCAAAGCTCCTTCTTGAAAAGCCTGACATACTGCTGTTAGACGAGCCTACCAACTATCTGGATGAGGAACATATTGTCTGGCTTAAGAGGTATCTTACTGAATACGAAAATGCTTTTATCCTTATTTCACATGATACTGCATTCATGAATGATGTGGTAAATGTGATCTATCACATAAAGGATTGTATTCTTACAAGGTATGCGGGTGATTACAACCATTTCCTTGAAGTGTATGAGGTGCAGAAAGCACAGCAGGAAGCAGCCTACAACAGACAGCAGCAGGAAATAAAGGATTTAAAAGATTTTGTTGCCAGGAACAAGGCGAGAGTTGCCACAAGAAATATGGCGATGAGCCGTCAGAAGAAACTTGATAAGATGGACATCATCAACAAAGTGACGGAGAAACCAAAGCCTGAGTTTAATTTCCTGACCGCAAGGACACCGGGTAAATTTATCTTCCAGACAAAAGGTCTGGTCATCGGCTATGATGAACCGCTTTCACGTCCATTGGATCTTCAGATGGAAAGAGGCGACCGCATAGTTCTCACGGGAGCAAACGGAATAGGAAAGACCACTCTTTTAAAGAGCATACTCGGGGCTATAAAACCTATTTCGGGATATGCTGAGCTTGGGGATTATCTTGAGATAGGATACTTTGAACAGGAGACAAACCCTGATATATCCACAACATGCATAGAGGAGATATGGCAGGAATTTCCTTCGTTTTCTCAGTATCAGGTTCGATCAGCGCTTGCAAAGTGCGGACTTACCACAGAACACATTGAGAGTAAGGTAAAGGTTCTCTCCGGAGGTGAACAGGCCAAGGTGCGTTTGTGCAAGATCATTAACAAGCCGTCAAACGTACTGGTGTTAGACGAGCCTACAAACCATCTGGATGTTTATGCTAAGGATGAGTTGGTAAGAGCGTTAAAAGAATATACAGGAAGCATACTGATGGTATGCCATGAGCCTGAATTTTATAATCAGGTGGCCACTTCTGTTTGGGATTGTACGAAGTGGACCACCAAAGTCTGAATCATTTGCCGGGGCGGACTGCTTTCTTGATACGGCAGGTGCGGTCCTGGCATTTGGAGCATTTTAGTACCTGATTGGATCCTTCCCAGAACCATTCGGGATGCTTGGCATAGACGAGCTCCCAGCGTATAAGTACCACAAGTGATGTGAAGAATAGGCTCCAGCTGAAAAAACTCTTTATGAACAGCATAGGGGTGAACATCATAAAGTGACCCCAGTCATAGATCCTGCAGTTTACACAGCATTTGTTCTTCATTATCACTGTCTGGAACGGGCAGAAGATCAGTATGCATATATAGTCACACAGAAAATAGAATATGGTGAGCATAAGCAGATCTGCTTCTGCAAGGATACCGGTCAGATAGAGTATTCCGAATATGGCATTGAAGGAAAGCCATACAAGCATAACGGTCCAGGCAGCGACATTCTGTTTCTGAACAAATTTAAGAAGCTCATAATGGTCATAGTTTTCAACAGGAACATAGAATTGTTTCTTTGATTTACGAAGTGCCATAGTGAGCTTTTCACTTACTCCGTTAAAAAATATATGGATGATCATGAGTGTCATGAAGATCGCCCATAATCCGTGTATGGGGGTAAGTCCGAATCTTATCCCGGGGATACTGCTTATACCTGGTATGTCGATAGTAAAAAATGATCTCTGAAGAAATGCGGTCGCCCAGTCTCTGTACAGAAGATAAAAGACGAGTGAAGTGAAGAAAATGATGATCCTTATGGTGAATTTGATCACATAGCGCCACATCATGGGTGTGAAACCCTGATTCTTTTCTGTCATCTGAAAGTTCCCCCTCTCAGTGAATATGCAGGTAAACATGGTTGCTGTAATCAGTAATTTAGCATAATGCCATGGATAATTCAAACTTTGAAAGATTTGTTTTATAATTAATTACGGTAAACGTGATCACTTTAATGCGCTTACTGTATAAAAAACAGGAGAAACTATGAAACTATGAATAGAAAAAATGTTGTCAGAGTTCTCGGGATAATGATGACTGTTCCGATGCTTGCAGGATGCGGAAAGATACAGACAAAACCTGTATCAGAGAATCCTGATGAAGAAACAGAAACAGAGGAAGCTGTCGAGGTAACTGAGGAAACGGAAAACCTGCCTTCCGAAAATATAGAAACTACAGAAGCTACAGGGGCGCCGGAAGATGAACTGCCTGATACAGAGGCTGATTTCAAGGCGTTTCTTGAAGGAAGTGCAAAGGCAACGACCGCAGAGTCTCTTAAAAGAGATTATGAGATAGCTAATGAACAGGATACATACGGCGGGCTCTCATACGGAGAATATACATTGGAAGAGCTCCGCAGAGCGGTAGCTAAGAATCAGGCGACCGAAGCTGCAGTCAAGTATACCATGTTAGACTGCAACCATGACGGGATCGATGAGCTGTTTGTAAGGTTTGAAGCTTTGAACAGCAGCTTCCTTAGCTGGACAGGAGTTATACGTGATACCGAAGACGGCCTGCAGATATGCTCAAGTTATGAAGACGGATACAGGTCATATGCTGATCTCTACAAGAGCGGATATCACACCTATGGCGGTTCATATTCGGCAGGCGCACACGGAGAGGGAATATACGGCTACCGCGAGGATTGCAGTGAGTATTGCCTGTTTACCGTGGATAGTGTGTTCGCAACCTATGGGGCAGATGTAGCTTATTCACAGGTAGAAGATCAGGATGAGGCTTATAAGCTCTACATGACATATTTTTCAATGCTCGAAGAGGCTTCCGATTTTGAAATGCGTATTTATACATCAAAAGATCCGGACAATGAGAATCCGTTATGCATCTCAGTTGAGAACTATGATGAAGGAGCACTTAAGGAGAAAGAAGAGGCATTTCTTGAAGAGGTGAAGAAAAACGGATGCCGCATCATCGAATCCTCGGAAATGGATGAGCTCTCCGATACCTCCATGTACTGCACTGAAGAAGCAGAGTGGACTTTACTGGACTCGGGAGAAGAACTTGTAGATTTCACACTGACTGTATATTCCGATGAGAATGCCGATGATTATAAGACCCTTGGAGATGCGGTGATCATAGACGGTTCGGATGAGGTTCCGGGCTGGACGGCCGATCAGTTAAGCAACATGCGCTTTACAGTAGATAAGCCGGGGGTTTATGTAACACTTCAGTATGGCTCATATGATGAAGACAGTGCTTCTAATTTTGCAATGGATGGTTCGGTCTTCACGGAAGAATGTGAGCCCGGCAAGGTATATCAGTTCAAGGCTTTTGAGGGAGAAACCTTCCCGTATTTCAGATTATATGCAAACAAGGCAGACAGGTACGCTGAATGGTTTGCGCTGCCTGATATGAAGGACGGAGAAACAACGTTTACGGTGAGATCCAAAAACATAGATGAATACTGATGCATCTCAGAACAGAATAACCAGATCCGAAGAATGCATTACGGTGGCGGCAAGAACTGTGACCGCATTGTTTATTGTGCTCACCTTTGCATTTACGTTTCTTTCTGTTTTTGTGGTGGCTGAGAGAGGCGGAGTCTGGAACAGCGGTTCTGCCAGAAGACTCAGGAATTTTAGGGAAGTCCTTCCTGACGGCAGAAGCGTCCCTGTCGAGGTGCCGGGAAGCAGCACGGTAAAGGACAGTCATGTAGTGATCGTTACAAAGCTTCCTTATACCATACAGCCGGATGAAGCTGTTTCAACCAGAAGCTCGCAGCAGGAAGTTAAGGTCTATATAAATGATGAACTGAGAACAGAGTACAAGGCACCGGATGAATCGCTTTTGGGTGGCGTTCCGGCGAGCACTTATGTTTTTACAAAACTTAAGCCTGAAGATGCATCGGGAATACTTCGCATAGAAACGGACTGTAATAATATTTATACAGGAACGTTAGGAGAAGTGGTCATAGGAACAGAGGGACAGATCTGGGCCTATTATATGTCAAAGGAAGGCGTCTCTCTTCTGTTAGGCGTATTTCTGCTCCTGCTTTCGGCAGTGACTTTAGTTACCGTGCTGATACTCAGAGTGATGTATAAGATGAAGTTCAGCATAATCTATCTGGCTTATGCCATGGTAGCAACATCTCTCTGGATAATCATGGATCATATGTGCAGGCAGATGTTTGTTCCTGATGTGGAAGCTGCCGCATTCTGTGCCTTCGCGATCACATCCATTCTTCCGATCCCGTTTGCTCTTTATATGAATGAGCTGCAGGGCAGAAGGTATCATTTGTTTTATAACGGGATATGTCTCCTCTCTGCGATATCGGCAGTGAGCTGGGCTGTGCTTGATATCACCGGAATGCAGCCGTATATCGATTCGCTTATTCCCATGAATGTGGCGATAGTCCTTATGATAGCATTCGTGATATTTACCATGTCTTATGACCTGATCAAAAAGAGATTTGAAAGCTACCAATCTATCGCGGTGGGATTTATCGTATTTGTCCTTTTCGGTGTTGCGGAGATATTTGTCGAATTCAGGGCACAGTATGGTTTCTCCAAGGTTTTTCTTACCATAGGCCTGCTTATTCTGTTTGTTACGTCGCTTTATTCGACGATAGTAAACGGAATGAGATCCGAGCAGGAGAAGAGAGAGGCACTTGCGGCAAACAACGCAAAGAGCATGTTCCTGGCATCCATGTCACATGAGATCAGGACTCCCATCAATTCAATCCTGGGCATGAATGAGATGATAATGCGCGAGAGTACGGAGAAAAAGATTCAGGAATATGCTGCTGATATAGACAGTGCCGGAAATATACTTTTGTCGACAGTGAATGATATTCTGGATTATTCAAAGATGGAATCCGGAAAGTTCACTCTTTCGCCCGCACCTTATCAGACAGCTTCGGTTCTCAATGACAGCATAATGCTCTTAAAGAGCAGGGCGGAGAAAAAGAATCTGTCGATGAGGCTTGATATTGATGAGTCTATACCTGCAGAACTGATAGGGGATGAAACCCGTATCAGACAGATCATCATAAACCTGATGACAAATGCGGTGAAGTATACCGAGACCGGTGAGATAAATTTCAGAGTTAACGGTAAAAGTACAGCTGACGGTAAATTCATGCTTTCTCTTGCCGTGAAAGATACCGGCATAGGAATAAGAAAGGAAGTCATGGACAGCCTGTTTACCAGATTCTCCAGAGCGGATGATGTGCAGAAGAAGCATATTGAGGGTACCGGCCTGGGCCTTGCCATAGTTAAGCAGTTAGTCGATCTGATGGGCGGCGAGATAAACGTGGAGAGTGTATACAGTGAAGGCTCACTGTTTGAAGTAAGCGTTCCTCAGGAAATAAAGAATGAGGCTCCAATGGGCAATGTGGCAAAGCAGCAGAAGACGGTAAAGGAAAGAAAGCCAAGAAACGCCAGCTTTACTGCACCTGAAGCCAGAGTTCTTGTAACCGATGATAATGATATGAACCTTAAGGTGTTTGCAGGGCTGCTTAAGAGAACACTTATAAAAGTTGATACTGCATCAAGCGGTGAAGAGGCACTCAGACTTACAAGAGAAAATGTTTACGATATTATATTTATGGATCATATGATGCCAAAGCCCGATGGCATCGAGACACTTCATATGATCCGGAAAGAGGAGAACAATCTTAACAGGAAGACCCCTGTGATAGCGCTTACCGCCAATGCAATGTCAGGCGCTGACAGCCTTTATAAGAGAGAAGGATTTGAAGGATATCTGTCAAAGCCTACAAAACCTGCAAGGCTTGAAGAGGTGCTCATGGAATTCCTTCCAAAGGAAAAGGTCAATCCTGCAGATTGAAATATGGTAATTAAAAATGTCATTTGAAGCATATATAGATCATTACACGGCTCGTCCCGGTATTTGGTATATGATATTGATATCAACACTTATACTCGGAGCGGCAAGATTCATATTGCATTTCGGAAAAAAAGAAAACGAAGTGCTGCGTTGCGAAAAATATTATGAGTTAGTCCTTTCATCATCTGCGATACTGCTGTTTACCGGCATGTATTTTCTTATAGACTATCATTATCTTTCCGTGCCATCGTCCTTTTACAGGGTATGGGATGAATACAGTGATTTTATCCTGCTTGCGGCGCTTATCATGGCCATAGTGATAACCAATATATTTGATCATTTGCTGATCCCGATGAAGGTGTTGGGCGATAGCGAAAAAGCATCTCTCAGGATTGCTGCGATCATATATATGCTTGTGGTGTTCGGATATATAAAGTTTATCTATCTGGATAATAATTATGATGACATAATCGTGTACTTCATAATAATGATAATCGGACGTTTTGTTTATTTTGATGCATCCTTTAGGGATTTCAAAGCCGTTATGAAGGGGTTCTTCGGGACACTTCCCATCCTTCTGCTTGCCCTTGCTTCCACAGCATTGCTTGCGCTCTACGGTTTCAACTCGGGGTATCTGTTAAAAAAGAACGGAGTCGTTCTGAGTCTTTATATTGCGCATTTGTATGTGATCATAGAGATGATCTTCCTTTCCGCAGTAGAAAGACTGATCCGCTTCATACATGAAAAGAAGAAAAAGAAGGAAGAAGCAGACAGTGAAAATGAAGATGATCGGGACGATAATGATCAGGATGAAAGCCGCGAAGAAGAATATGAGGAAGACTATGACGAAGATTACGAAGATGATCACGACGAAGATTATATAGAAGAATATGAAGATGACTATGTAGAAAATGACGATGGATCCGGTAAAGAGGACTGATGCGATCCGGAAATCTTATTCAGCTATAAAAATAGAGAGTCCCGGAGAAGTCCGCACTTCTCCGAGACTTTTGGCTAAGAGTGATACAACTATACGAAACTTTAAACAATTGTTTAAAACATGTTGGATAACTTTGTTAAAAGACAGATTGGATTGTAAACTTAACGTGTGATATTATGTACGATATTTTTATATGAGGGGAGAAATATAGCGCATATGATCATTTATTTTTCTGGAACAGGCAATTCAAAATACTGTGCGGAAAGGCTCGGAGAACTTCTCGAGGACAGAGTGGTGGATTCCGGCCGATATATCCGTGAAAGGAAAAAAGGTAAATTTTGCAGTACAAAGCCGTATGTATTCTGTGCACCTATCTATGCTTCGTACATACCGCTGATCTTTGAACGTTTTTTAAGGAGCTCGGAGTTTGAAGGCAGCAAAGAGTTTTATTTTGTTATCACTCTTGCCGGAAATTCCGAGAGAGGCGGGAGCATATTGCCGGATACACTGCCTGATCTGTGCAGGGATCTGGGTAAGGAATATATGCATACCGCGCACATTACGATGCCGTGCAATTTCGTCACATATATGAATATTCCTTCTGGCGATGAAGTCGGGAAAACCATAGAGGAGGCTGAAAAGATGCTTCCGGAGTGTGCTGAGATAATAAAGACTCATGGAAAGTTTAAAGAATGGACGGTTAAGAAGTCGGAGTATTATGCAGTAAAGCCGTTCCTTCGATTTTATTACAAGCTGCTCATGAAGGACAAAAAGTTTTTTGCAGATGAGAGCTGCGTGGGATGCGGAGCCTGCGAACGCGTATGTCCGATGAAGAATATAACCATAGAGAACGGCAGGCCTGTATGGCACGGGCACTGCACCCAGTGCACGGCATGCATAAACAGATGCCCTAAAGAGGCTATCCAGTTTGGAAAGAAAACAAAAGACAGAGAGAGATACTATATCGAAAAATACTTAAAATGATCTTTTGATCGCAAGCATGGCAGCCATGTTGCCGCGATCGAACCCGTTTATCCTGTGTGAAAAAAGGTAATCCGGATTGCATCTGGTACATATATCAGTGACATGGATATTTTCGGGTTTAACACCGGCATTTATCAGGGTCTCCCGTATTGCATGATGGAGATCGAGAAGATATTTGCCGGTTTTTTCTTTTACGGGAAAGATAATATTTTCCGTATCTTCAAATACATCTTTGAACTGTAATGCCACGTCTTCGCTTACTTCATAGCAGTCACGACATATGGAAGGCCCTATGGCACAGATCAAGCCTGCAGGATCGGTCCCGTAATTCCTGTTCATCTCGGCAATGGTATTTCTGCTTATCTGTTTTACCGTTCCCTTCCAGCCTGAATGTGAAAGGCCTATGGCATGTCGGATGGGGTCAGCAAAATATACAGGCGGGCAGTCTGCGTGGTAGGTGGTGAGTATGATACCGGGTACATCGGTTATAAGCCCGTCGATATCTGTATAGTCATGTTCCTTTGTGAAACCTTTTCCGGCATCGGCTTCGGTCACTTTTCGTATATTAGCTGTGTGAGTCTGTACGGCAGATACAAAGTGATCAAGAGTACGTCCAAATCCGAGTGCATCAGCAATGCGCATGCAGTTTTCATCTACATGCTTCGGATCGTCGCCTCTTGTATAGGAAAAATTCGCATTTGAATATATACCTTCGGATACTCCGCCGGTGCGTGTGGTGAAACAGTGTGCCAGCCAGTCAAGGCTGCTTAAGGCGGGAAACGTGAGGTATTCCATGCCATTATGATCGTTCTGTTCCATTACCGGTATGCCCGATCTTCTTGTGATCTTTATCATGCCGATATGGTATCATAGGGGATGTATTATTGAAAAGAGGAGTGCTTGAAAATGGACATAGCTCATATCATTGCAGAAGAACTTTCGGTTAAGACCTGGCAGGTTGAGGCTGCAGTAAAACTCATAGATGAAGGAAACACGATCCCGTTTATTTCCAGATACCGTAAGGAGATGACGGGTTCTCTTAATGATGAGCAGTTAAGAGATCTTGATGAGAGACTTAAATATTTAAGATCGCTTGAAGAGAGAAAAGCCGAGATCATAAAGGCTATCGACGATCAGGGTAAACTCACGGAGGAGCTTAAGCAGAAGATTGAAGCAGCCCAAAAGCTTGTGACTCTTGAGGATATATACCGTCCCTATAAGGCTAAGAAGGCAACACGTGCATCAGCGGCAAAGGAAAGAGGGCTTGAGCCGTTAGCTGAGTATATCTTAAAGCAGGATGCGGCAGAGCCTCTTGAAATAGAAGCTGAAAAATATGTTACGGGAAAGATCGAGCCTGCATCAGACAGCAAGGAAGACAAGGTGAAGGCTGCGGCGAAGGAAGTCATCGATGCGCAGGCTGCACTTCAGGGTGCATCTGATATAATCGCAGAACTTATATCCGACAATGCCGATTACAGGACCTTTATCAGAAAGGCCACATCCAGAGACGGAAAGCTTATATCTAAAGCAAAGGATACAGAAACAAGAACCGTTTATGAGAATTACTATGACTATTCAGAGCCTCTCGGTAAAGTTGCGGGACACAGAGTTCTTGCGATAAACAGGGGAGAGGCTGAAAAGGTACTCACAGTTTCCGTTGAAGCACCTGTGATAAATATTCTTGAATATCTTGAATGCAAGGTCATCACAAAGGACAATCCCTACACGACGGATTTTCTTAAAGCATCCATTGCAGACAGTTATAAGAGACTTATCGCTCCCTCGATCGAAAGAGAGATAAGGGCTGAACTTACCGAGCTCGCAGAAGACGGAGCTATAGATGTGTTTGGGAAGAATCTCAGACAGCTTCTTATGCAGCCGCCTATCGCAGGACAGACCGTGCTTGGCTGGGATCCTGCATTCCGTACCGGATGCAAGCTTGCGGTGATCGATCCGACAGGCAAGGTGCTCGATACGGTGGTAGTCTATCCTACCGAACCGCAGAAAAAGGTCGAAGAGGCAAAGAAGATCGTAAAAGCACTCATAAAAAAATATGGCATAACGCTGATATCAGTGGGCAACGGCACAGCATCACGTGAGTCGGAACAGGTGATAGTGGAAATGCTAAAGGAGATACCTGAAGCCGGTGTGCAATATGTGATCACCAATGAAGCAGGCGCATCTGTTTATTCGGCAAGCAAGCTTGCAACTGAAGAGTTTCCGAATTTTGATGTGGGCCAGAGAAGTGCTGCTTCGATCGCAAGACGCGTGCAGGATCCTCTTTCCGAGCTGGTAAAGATCGATCCGAAGTCTATCGGTGTGGGACAGTATCAGCATGATATGAACCAGAAGAAGCTTTCGGATAAACTTACGGGTGTGGTTGAGAATGCGGTGAATGAAGTGGGAGTAGATGCAAATACCGCTTCGGCTGCGCTGCTTTCATATATATCCGGAGTTAATTCACAGATCGCAAAGAATATCGTTGCCTACAGGGAAGAACACGGAAAGTTCACGAGCAGAAAAGAATTTCTTAAAGTTGCAAAGCTTGGACCGAAGGCATTTGAACAGTGCGCGGGCTTTATGCGCATTTCAGACGGAAAGGAACCTCTTGATGCAACAAGCGTGCATCCTGAATCCTATGAAGCTGCAAGAAAGCTGCTTGAACTTTCAGGTTGCAGTTTAAGGGATGAAGAGGCGATAAAGGCTTATGAGAAGAAGGTTAAGGACAAGGCTGCACTTGCTGCACAGATAGGTATAGGCGAGCCTACTCTTAAGGATATTTTCTCGGAACTCGAAAAGCCCGGAAGAGACCCACGTGAGGACATGCCGAAGCCTATACTCAGATCAGATGTGCTTGATATGAAGGATCTGAAGCCCGGTATGAAACTTAAAGGGACGGTGAGGAATGTTATAGACTTCGGAGCTTTTGTGGATATCGGAGTGCATCAGGATGGTCTGGTACATATCTCGCAGATGTCAGACCGCTATATAAAACATCCCCTGGAGGTTGTCTCCGTAGGGGATGTGGTTGATGTTGAAGTGTTAAATGTAGATCTTGAAAGAAAAAAGATATCGCTTACCTTACGTGTCAGGGATTAATCTGATGAGCCTGCAGTTTTCTATGCTCTCGCTCCAGAATCGTTCAATGGGCACGTCTCTGATCTGGCATATTATGCTGGAGTTCATAGCTCCGTGCCCGACAATAAGCACGTCTTTGCCACTTTCGACTAAGGGATAGGCGATTTCTTTTAAGAAGGATCCGGTCCTTGAAAAAAGCTCATCAAATGTTTCCGCACCTCCGATCGATTCCTTGTATTCGGCAGGGTGATTAAATATCACATCGACCGGAGTATCGGGGGTGTTAAAACTGTATGGGAAACCTTCAAATTCTCCAAAGCCCATTTCTTTAAGCCTGTCATCATAGATCACGGGAATGGAGCGGCCTTTTAAAAATATTTCAGCGGTTTCCTTTGCGCGTATCAGAGGAGAGCAGTAGCATACATCAAAATGAACATCCTTATATGTTTCTCTGGCTTTCTCTGCCATAAGACGTCCTTCTTCATTAAGAGGTATATCGGTCTTTCCCTGCAGTTTGCGCAGATCGTTCCAGTCCGTCCTGCCATGCCTCATGATATAGAGCATTTATTTACTCCTTTCGGTCTTTAAGCCGTTTTCTATCTGTTCAGCTCTTTCGAGTGCAGTATCAATATGACTGCAGAAGTTTTCTTTTCCGACCTTATCTACAAAGCCGGCTTTTTCCATGGCATGCATGGGCTGTTCATTAACGTGTGAGAAGACAACTTTGACATTGTTTTTATCGCAGTGTCTTACTATATCTTTAAGTGTTTCCATACCTGTGGAATCTACCGCGGGAACGTTTCTCATTCTGATAACGAGCACATCTGTATCCTGCGTATCGAAAACATATTTATATTTTCCCGAAGCGGCAAAGAACATGGGTCCGTTTATCTCAAATACCTTTGTGCCGTGAGGGATCTTCTTTAATATGATATTGTCGGGATCGGTATCCTCATCGTCGATATCAACCCACTCGTGGGCTTCCGTAACATCGGCCATGCGCTTCATGAAAAGGATGGCGGCAAGGACCATTCCAACACCGATCGCAACCACAAGGTCGAAAATGACTGTGAGCACAAGAGTGAACAGAAGTACCATGATATCGCTCTTGGGAGCGGTCTTGAAAGTATAAACTATATTGCGCCATCCGCTCATATTATAAGCAACTACGAAGAGGATAGCGGCAATGGTAGGCATAGGGATGAGCTCAGCATAAGGCATGAGCAGTATAAGGATGAGGAGCACTACGACCGAGTGCACCATGCCTGCAACAGGTGTACGTCCTCCGTTTTTTACATTGGCAGCAGTTCTTGCGATAGCTCCTGTGGCAGGGATACCTCCGAAAAGTGCTGAACCTATATTTGCGACACCCTGGGCTATGAGTTCCATATTTGAACGATGCTTTGAACCTACCATACCATCCGATACAACACAGGATAAGAGTGATTCAATAGAAGCAAGGATAGCGATGGTAAAGGCATTGGGAACAAGTGCGCGAACTCTTGCGAATGTCACTTCGGGAATTGTAAGAGTGGGAGGATCAGACGATATTGTGTAGAGATTGTGGATAGTATTGACGTTCATCCCGGTGAACTTAACAACTGCAGAACATACTAAAACTGCTATGAGAGATGCGGGTATCTTTTCCAGTTTCTTAGGCCATAAGATGAGTATTGCAAGCGAGAGGAGACCTATAAGAAGTGCCTCTACATTAAGCGTTCCAAGAGATCTGAATATTTCTGCGACCTTATCCATTGTTTCAACAGGAGCATTTGTAAAGGTAAGTCCAAGGAAATCCTTTATCTGTCCGATAAGGATGGTTACCGCGATGCCGAAGGTGAAGCCGGTTGTGATAGTGCCGGGGATATATTTTATAAGTGCGCCGAAACGGCAGAAGCCCATGATTATCATGAATATGCCGGCCATAACGGTTGAGATGATGAGGCCGTCCATTCCTTCTGTTGCAACGATGCCTGCAACTATGGTTGCGAAAGCTGCTGTTGGCCCTGCGATCTGTACTCTGCTTCCTCCGAGGAATGATACGATGAAGCCGGCAACTATAGCAGTGTAGAGACCCTGTTCGGGACGCACGCCTGATGCAAGCGCAAGCGCTATGGAAAGCGGCAGTGCGATTATCGCTACGATTATTCCGGAAATGACGTCCTTAACGAACTGTTCCTTTGTATAAGTTTTCATTACCGAAAAAAGTTTTGGCTTGATCTTTTCTTCTGTGGGTTTTGCGGCTGCTTTTTCCATGATTTCCTTCCTCTTTGTATTTATAGTAAATGACAAAACTCATTTCGTTCTGTTTTTTTGCTGCGCTCAGTATAAAAGTGCCGCAGGTTTGGCACGACACGATTAGCTATTTTAATGAATAAGCATACTGAATGCAAGGATGTTTTTAATAAGGAAGTGTATCTCATATGGTTAGCAGGCAGAGGTAAAGTTGATAAACGTGCTTGAAATAGAGAATATATTAAATTATAATCATCTTTGCTGACTTCACATATGAGAGGCAGCCAATAAGCAGACGTATCGAAGCGGTCATAACGGGGCGCACTCGAAATGCGTTTGCCCCTTTGGGGCACGAGGGTTCGAATCCCTCCGTCTGCGCTACTTTGAGGAGCTTTAAGGCTCCTCTTTTTTTTTGCTGCTTTCCGGAAGGAATATATAGAAATGAACCGTGAATTACTGGTATTATGTTAAGGATGGCGGAAGCAAGCTGGCAAATTCCGGGCATGACCTTTCGGATATGCCTGAATGACGAAAAAGGCATCACATTCCTGCAGGTAACACACTCTAAGGAAACTGCCGATTACGGAAAACGCATCATTCAGCTGGACAGCGGAAAAGTGGTGGGATGATCAATATGAGTAAGCAGCAATCTACGAAAAAAGAAGGAAAAGTTAAACGGATTTTTTCTCGGATCTTCGGAAAAGCCAGATGGTTTTTGCTTGTGATCCTGTTATATGTTATTTCGCAGGTGGTTATAATCTCTTTCGATACAACCGGAACAAAAACGAATTCCGTTACGAGGGGATTAGGAAAAGAAGAATATCAGATAGAAGACATTCTTTCGGCATCCATAAATATAAATGGAATAACTGCAATTTCTTTTGCAAGAGAGGCTGATATCCTGGATGATGAGCTTTTTGCAATGACGGATATCGTTTCGAACGAGCAGTTCATGGCCGGGCAGTCATATGCAGAAGTTGATTCGGATGTTTTCTTCCCTTATGACTTTGTAGCCGGAGATGATCATTCGTTTTACGGTCGCTACAACATTTATAATTCGGAAGATGAATCGGCGGTAACGGATGAGATCATTGTAGCTTATCATGACGATTTTGATTCGGCTGAAAAGATCTTTCATTTGAAATACGACCCTTCGGAAAAGGTACGGCATTCCCAGATCGGCAGACTGAATTATTACAATAAGGAACTTACTTTTGCGGTTGTGGCGAAAGATGAAACGAGGCTGTATTCGATCGATGCGGAAACCGAAAATGTAAGGGTAAGCAAGCCGTATCTTCCGGATGAAAACGGGAATTATACCACCATGGTAATCCCGATGGACGGAAGTTTTCTGTTTCTGCAAACCGACGGAAAAGTTTATTGGACCGGTTTTGACGAGCCGCTGGAAAACTGTATTTATACGGTTGAAACAGGAGCGGATAATGTCAGACCGGGGGATTTCTTTGACTGTGCTGTAGTTTCGGGCGGAAGGATCTATGTATGCAGGACTGACAATGACGGAAAAGTATACTGTCTTGAAAATGGGATATTATCGGAAGTTTTTGATCTGCAGGATGAGGAGATCTTAAGTCTTGATTCTTTCAAAAAGGATAATAAAGATACACTCTTTATTGCCTGCAAAAATGGCATTTATACCTGGGACGGTGCGGATGCCAAACGAAATGATATTAAAGTTGTTTTAAGATCGCATTTTTTTGTCTATCTTAATCTGATCCTGGGCGTGATCTTTTGGTTTGCCGTATTCGGTCTGATCATCAATCTGATCATCCGCAGAAAGACTCTTATGTATAAACAGATTGCGTTTACACTGCCTGTATTACTGATCCCGGAGCTTTTCGTGGCCGTAACAGTTTATTCCTCCATTCAGGAAAATAATGTTGAAAAAACGGAAAAGGATGTGAAGCTTGTTTGCAGGCTTGCGACAGCATCATTTGAAGGATATGATTTTTCGGAATTTGAAGAGCTCGGAAATAGGACCGGTGCCGCATCCGAAAAATTGAATGAAATGTTTGAAAAATTTGATACAGACAAGGGGGAGTATATTTATTCCGTTATTTATTTTGATGATAATGGCAGGGCAACAGTACTCGGAACTTCCGACAAAGTAATCCAGCCGTTTTATTTCAGTGAAGATTTTCTTACGGAAGAGGAAATGGAACTCGTGGCAACGGAAGAGGATTGTTATCTGTTAAGTGATGTAAGCGGTTTTTTGGAAAAGGATTCCCGGAACAGCAGTATCTCTGCATACGGAATGATCCATGATGCAAGCGGCTGCGGAAGATATCTGCTCAAAGTGCAGACGGATACATGGAATTTCTTTGTCTTAAGACGGGACATATTCATAAATATTGTGCAGTCTATTGTCTTAATTACTTTTGCACTGACACTGATTGCCATATTAACTTCGCTTTATGTCTCAAGAGCCATTAAGAAAGCGACGAAGACTGTTGAAAAAATAGCTGATGGTGATTTTTCTGCCAGGATCAAATACAGATCAAAGGATGAACTCGGTGAAATCTGTTCACAGGTAAATAATATGGCTAACAGTCTGGAAACGATGTTTGATGAAAAAGATAAAACCGAGAGATTCTATTACAAATTTGTTCCTGAAAAATTCCGGGAATATCTTGAAAAGGAGAATATTACCGACCTTTCACTGGGAGATGCAAAGAGCCGCGACCTGACGGTGCTGTTTTTTGATATTCGTGCTTTTTCCATAAATTCGGAAATAATGTCGGCCAAAGAAAATTTTGAGTTTGTGAATATTATTTACGGAAAGGCAGGACCGATCATCCGGAACCACAACGGATTTGTAGATAAGTACATCGGAGATGCTGTCATGGCTCTTTTTGAGAATGCTGATGATGCGGTACTCTGCGGAATCGAGCTTTACAAAGAAATTGTATTAAATCCGGATACGGCAAAGTCTATCGGCATCGGGGATATAAATATCGGTATCGGAATTCATTCCGGAATGGCGAGGATCGGTATCGTCGGAGAAGAAGAAAGACTTTCCGGTACCGTCATTTCCGATACTGTTAACATCAGTTCGCGTTTGGAGAGCCTGACCAAGCAGTTTAAAACCGCCATGCTTGTTTCGAAAGATACAGTGGATCGCATGAGTGATCCGGATTCGCTGCACATGCGTTATCTGGGAGAAGTTCAGGTGGCCGGAGTCAACGAGGTAAAAGCAATTTATGAAGTCCTGGACTGTCTGGATGATGAGGAACAAAAAAAGCGAAGGGCAAATGTATCCGAGTTTCGTGAAGCGGTAAGACTGTTCCATCTCGGGAGAAGGCAGGAGGCAGCGGAAATGCTTCACAGCCTTGCGGAGAATGGTATGGATGATTATGTGACAGACAAATATTATTCATATATTTCCGAATTGTCTGCGGAAGATAAGGGTAATGTTTTTAGGTTTGTAAAAAAATAAAGCTTGCTCAGTACCATTGTACAGCGTTTTCAATTTATGCTCTGATAGGGTATAATAAAGTGCAATGTTTATGATCTCAATTTAAAGGAGGTATCTTTTATGAAGAGGATAGGCATGCTTACAAGCGGTGGTGACTGTCAGGCTCTTAATGCTGCAATGAGAGGTGTGGTGAAAAGCCTTTATAACAGCGGCGAGGAATTGGAGATATTTGGCTTCCTTTCAGGATATAAGGGACTCATAAACAGTGATTTCAGAATGCTTACAGGCGCTGATTTTACCGGTATTCTTACAAAGGGCGGAACCATTCTCGGTTCGTCCAGAGTGCCGTTTAAGACGATAGATGAGCCTGATGAAAAAGGCCGTAATAAGATAGAATGCATGAAGCATACGTATTACAAGTTAGGATTGGACTGTCTTGTAGTACTTGGCGGAAACGGGTCACACAAAACCGCAAACCGTCTCCGTACGGAAGGCCTTAATGTCATTACACTTCCCAAGACCATAGATAACGATCTGTGGGGAACAGATATGACCTTCGGTTTCCAGAGTGCTGTGGATATAGCTACGGATGTTATCGACTGCATTCACACAACGGCTGATTCACATGGACGCGTTTTCATCGTGGAAATAATGGGACACAAGACAGGATGGCTTACGCTGAATGCCGGTATGGCTTCGGGAGCAGATATCATACTGATCCCCGAGATCCCTTACAATATGAAGAGCATCATAAGTGCCATCAAAAAGAGAGAGGCCAGAGGCAGCAAGTTTACCATACTTGCGGTTGCCGAAGGAGCTATCTCGGATGAAGATTCCAAACTCAGCAAGAAAGAATATCAGAAGAAACTTGAGAAATTAAAAACACCCAGTGTGTCATATGAAGTTGCCCAGGCCATTGCCGAAAAGACAGGGCTTGAAGTGAGGGTAACTGTTCCCGGACATATGCAGAGAGGCGGCAGCCCCTGCCCTTATGACAGAGTGTTTGCTTCACGTCTCGGTGCCGAGGCGGGCAAGCTCATCCTTAAGGGAGAGTATGGCTTTATGGTCGGGTATAAGGACAGAGAGATCGTGAAGGTTCCGCTTAAGGATGTGGCAGGAAAACTTAAGACTGTTGCACCTGATGCGACGATAATAAAAGAAGCAAGGATGCTTGGCATCAGCTTTGGCGACGAGCAGGTATAATGTCATACACAGCACTTTACAGAAAATTTCGCCCTGCAGTTTTTGATGATGTTAAAGGGCAGGAACATATAGTCACAACACTTAAGAATGAGATCATGACAGGCCGTATCGGTCATGCATATCTTTTCTGTGGAACCAGAGGAACGGGAAAGACCACAGTTGCAAAGATCTTTGCAAAGGCAGTTAACTGCGAGAATCCCAAGGATGGCAGCCCCTGCGGTGAATGTGCGATGTGCAAAGCTATTGCAGCAGGCACATCAATGAATGTCATAGAGATAGATGCTGCATCGAACAATGGTGTTGAGAATATCCGTCAGATAATCGAAGAGGTTTCGTATCCTCCGACAGACGGAAAATATAAGGTCTATATCATGGACGAGGCTCACATGCTTTCGGAAGGCGCGCGAAATGCTCTTCTGAAAACACTTGAGGAGCCTCCTTCGTATGTTATCTTCATTCTTGCAACAACAGAGCTCCAGCGCATACCTATCACTATCATGAGCCGCTGTCAGCGTTATGATTTCCGAAGGATGTCGATCGATACCATAGCCGATCGCATGAAGGAGCTTACGGCTACGGAAGGTATCGATGCTGATGAGAGAGCGCTTAAGTATATTGCAAAAGCTGCGGATGGTTCCATGCGTGACGGACTAAGCCTTTTGGATAAGTGTGCTGCTTTCGGATGCGGAGAGAAGCTTACTTATGAAAGAGCTTTGGAAATACTTGGGGCTGTTGATACTGCAGTGTTCAGTGAGCTTGTCAGATACATGCATACAGGCGAGATCATAGGTATCATGGATCTTATTGAACGCGTGGTGATGCAGGGCCGTGAACTCACACAGTTTGTTACTGATCTGATAATGTACCTGCGCAATCTGATGCTGCTTAAAGTATCGGATGACGGCGGGATGGAAGATCTGCTCAATGTTTCATCGGATCATCTTAAGCTTCTCAAAGAAGAAACAGAGATGTTTGAGCTGGAATCTATCTTCAGATATATTAATATCCTGGGGGAACTTCAGAACAGGATGAAGTTTTCAAATCAAAAGCGTATACTGCTTGAGATGTATATGATAAGGCTTGTGAAGCCTCAGATGGATAAGGACCTTACGGCGATAACTGAACGCGTGAGAGATCTGGAGACTGCAGTTGAAGGGTTAAAAAGCGGAGCGATAAGTGTTTCCGTATCAGCCGGAAATGTTCCTATGCAGGCAGCGCCTGTAGCTGCAGAGCCGGTCAAGAAACTGGATGCGGCGCTTCCCGAAGATATCGAGAGGATAGTCAGAGGATGGGAAGAGCTTAAAGGACGTACCGGATTTATGCTGCACGGACTGCTTGCAAATGCAAGACCGTCGCTTGGTGAAGGCGGAAAACTTTTGGTGTGTCTGCCTGATGCTTTTCTTGCGGAGGCGCTTAAGAGTGATGATCATAAGGATGAGCTTTCATCGCTCTTTAATGAATATGCCGGCAAGGAAGTGCGTTATGAGATAATCAGCTACAATAAGGAAGTAAGTTTTGACAGGCAGTATGCGGATCTTCTTAAGATACTGCATGTCGAGAAGATAAACATAGAAGATTAAAGGAGAAAAGCAATGGCAAGAAGAGGTGGATTTAACGGCGGCGCTATACCCGGCAATATGAGTAACATGCTTAAGCAGGCACAGCGCATGCAGAGACAGATGGAAGAGGCTCAGAAGACTATAGAGGAAAAAGAGTTCTCGGCAAGCGCAGGCGGCGGTGCTGTTGAAGCTACCGTTACAGGAAAGAAGGTTCTTACCAAGCTTACCATTTCTAAAGATGCGGTTGATCCCGATGATGTTGAGATGCTTCAGGATATGGTAATGGCCGCTATCAATGAAGCTCTTGCTCAGGCAGAGACTGCAAACGATGAGCTTATGAGAGGTATTTCCTCCGGCCTTAATTTAAGCGGACTGCCTTTCTGATAAGATGGATCTTTACAGCGGCGATATAAATCTGCTCATAGATGAACTGTCTGCACTGCCCGGGATAGGTGGAAAATCCGCGCAGCGCATGGCTTTTCATATACTTAATCTTCCGCATGACAGAGTTAAGCGGCTTTCCGATGCGATAATAAGAGCAAAAGAAAATGTGAAATATTGCAGCGAATGCTGTACACTTACTGATGCGGATATATGCCCGGTGTGCGCGGATGCAAAAAGGGATCACAGCCAGATAATGGTAGTGGAGAGCACGCAGGATATGGCGGCTTATGAAAAAGTCGGAAGGTATGAAGGTGTTTATCATGTCCTTCATGGAACCATATCTCCGATGAATGGTATAGGACCGGGTGATATCAGACTTAAGGAACTTATAAAAAGACTTGAAGATGAAGATGTGGAGGAAGTTATCATTGCCACCAATTCTTCACTTGAAGGCGAGACAACGGCAATGTATATCAGCAAGCTTATAAAGCCTGCCGGCATAAAAGTTACCAGGATCGCAAGCGGTGTACCTGTAGGCGGAGACCTTGAGAATATTGATGAGGTTACACTGCTCAGAGCATTTGAAGGTCGAACAGAATTATAAAACTATACGAGGAGGCTGAAATGGCTGTAACAAAAGAACTGTTTGGTAAACTTAAGGACGGAAGTGAGGTATACAAATTTTCGATCGAGAACAAGAACGGAATGAAGGCTGTGGTTACTAACCTTGGCGCTATTCTCGTGAATCTTTATGTGCCTGACAAAAAAGGAAAGATCGCAGATGTTGTCATCGGATATGACAAGCTGCATATGTATGTGATGAACAGCTGCTTCTTCGGATGTACGGTAGGTCCTATCGCAAACCGTATCGGCAAGGCTCAGTATAAACTTGACGGAAAGACCGTAAAGATGGAAGTGAATGATCATAAGGTAAACAATCTTCACAGCAGTCTTAAGAAGGGCTTTCAGAAACGCTTGTGGGATGCAGAGACCGGCAAGGACAGTGTTACATTCAGTCTTACAAAGAAGGATGGAGATCTCTGCCCCGGAAAGATGAAGGTGAGTGTTACATATACACTTACATCAAAGAATGAACTCAAGCTTACATATCATGCAGATTCTGACAAGAAGGCTGTCATCAACATGACAAACCATTCTTATTTCAATCTTTCAGGTCAGAAGAGCAACAGCATACTTGATACAAAGGTAAAGATCCATGCCGATCAGATCACAGAGACTGATCGTTACCTTATCCCTACCGGAAATATGCTCGATGTAAAGGGAACACCGGCTGATTTCACGGAGTTCAAGAAGATCGGCAAGGATATAGATAGAGTAGATTTCAAGCCTGTGAAATACGCGCACGGTTTTGACTTTAACTATGCGATCAAAGGTTATAACGGAAAGAAGAAGCTTGCTGCAGAAGTTGAGGATCCCAAGAGCGGACGCAGAATGGAAGTGTATACGGATCTTCCCGGAGTACAGTTTTATACCGGTGCATGGATAAAAGATACAGCAGGCAAGGAAGGATACCGCAACGGAAAGAACAAGGGATTCTGCCTTGAGACACAGTATTTCCCCGATGCTATCAATCATGATAATTTTGTTCAGCCCGTATTCGGTTCCGGCAAGGATTATTATACTGAGACAGTATACCGTTTTTACTGGTAAGCATTTATAAATGTCAGAAAAGAAACAGGACAACAAAGAAGGCAAAATAATTTCGATCGAGAGCTATGAGAGGAAAGCGCGGTCGATACGCATGAAGAACACGGCTGTGATAGTGGGAGTGGTAACACTCCTGCTGATCGCGGCTGTATCTTTTTTTGCTTATGAATCGAAAAGAGTCAGAAAGACATACGAAAGTGTGACCATGACTTCCGCTGTTGATGTGAGAGGAAGTACCGTGATCCCGTTTGGCAATGAGATCATCACATACAATTCCGACGGCATCCATTGCATCGATGTGAACGGTAAAGACAGGTGGACCGGTACTTTTGAGATGCTCAATCCCATGGTTGTCACGGGCAAAGACAGAGTTGCCGTTGCTGATAAAGAAGGAAGAGAGATCTTTATCTATGACAGAAGCGGAAAACTTACAAAGATAGATACTGCAAGTCCTGTTCTCGCGCTTCAAATATCGGAAGGCGGGCTGGTATATGCATCATTGGATGAAGGTGAAGTGACCGCTATATACTGTTATGATCCGATGAGTGACAATGCTGACAAAACCATCTCACGTATCAATTCGACCATGGAGGGAAGCGGTTATCCTCTTGCATTTGGCGCATCGCCTTCGGGGCGTCTGTTTGCGGTATCTTATCTGACGCAGGAAAACGGCAGAGTTTCTTCGCGGGTGGCATTTTATAACTTTGGCGAAGTGGGTCAGAATATCCCGAATAATCTGATGAAGACATACACGTATACCGGTGAGTCGATCCCGCTCATTCATTTTCTGGATAATGATACTGCATTTGCGGTTTCGGGTCCGAGACTGATCTTTTATTCCGATCCTGCCGGTCAGGATCCTGAAAGCAAGAAAGAAATATTCATATCTGAAGAGATACGCTCGGTCTTCTGGGGTGACGGCACGGCTGTGCTTGTATTTGATGATAAAGATGCCGGAGGATACAGAGCGGATGTATATAATAAAAACGGAGAACTGACCACGTCGGTAGTATTTGATATGGATTACAGTGATATAGTTGTATCCGCAGGAAGGCTGATCATATATAACAGCAGGAACTGTCTTATCTACAATACAGTGGGTAAGAAAAAAGCGGAGCTGGATTTCAGGGATGATGTCAGGCTTCTTGTTCCGGAGGACAGAGCAAACAGATTTTTGATGCTTACGGATACCGGAGTCAGCAGCATAAAACTGGATTAATATCAGTTGTTTTGGGATAAAAACAAAAAAATCCGAAAAGATACAAAAAAGTTGTTGACAAGAAATGGTTTCGGTAGTAATCTAATCAAGTCGCCCGATAAAGCGGGTGAACGCAGAACATTGACAAAAAAACATTAATGCAACCCCGAAAATATTCCATTTAACAAATGAATTTTTTCGGAAGA
>JAEEGL011856044.1_pt1 | contig 41699 bp, 41 predicted proteins | sample 9134231 | NCBI WGS metagenome assembly JAEEGL01 (sample SAMN16246548, study PRJNA631951) | gut metagenome | biome: gut microbiome; feature: rumen; material: fiber-attached | host: Bos | place: Iran: Karaj | collected 2018-10
AGGCAAGACCACCACTTCCGTAGGTCTGACCGATGGTCTGAGAAAGATCGGAAAGAAGTCCGTAGTAGCTCTTCGTGAGCCCTCCCTTGGCCCCGTATTCGGCGTTAAGGGCGGTGCTGCAGGTGGCGGCTATGCACAGGTAATCCCCATGGAGGACATCAACCTCCACTTTACCGGTGACTTCCATGCAATCGGCGCAGCAAACAACCTGCTGGCAGCTATGCTGGACAACCACATTTATCAGGGCAACGAACTGAGAGTTGACACCAGAAATATTCCCTGGAGAAGAGCAGTTGACATGAACGACAGACAGCTCAGATCCATCGTTGATGGTCTGAATGGCAAGTCCAACGGCTATCCCAGAGAAGATGGTTTCGACATCACCGTAGCTTCCGAAGTTATGGCAGTTCTGTGCCTCTCTTCCGATATTACCGATCTGAAGGCAAGACTCGGAAGGATCATCTGCGCTTACAACGTTGATGGTCAGCCCATCACCGCTCATGATCTGCATGCAGAAGGCGCTATGGCAGCTCTGCTGAAGGATGCTCTGAAGCCGAATCTGGTTCAGACTCTGGAAGGCACCCCTGCATTCATTCACGGCGGCCCGTTCGCTAATATCGCTCACGGCTGCAACTCCATCACTGCCACCAGAATGGCTCTGAAGATCGGCGACTATGTAGTTACCGAGGCTGGATTCGCTGCTGACCTGGGCGCTGAGAAGTTCCTGGACATCAAGTGCAGAATGGCCGGACTCCACCCCTCCGCAGTTGTTATCGTAGCAACCGTAAGAGCTCTGAAATATCACGGCGGAGTTAAGAAGCCGGATCTCAACCAGGAGAACCTGGAAGCTCTGGAAAAGGGTCTTCCCAACCTGCTTCAGCATGTTAACAACATCAAGAACGTATTCGGTCTGCCCTGCGTAGTTGCTATCAACGCATTCCCGACCGATACCAAGGCTGAGCTTGACATGGTAGAAGCAAAGTGCAAGGAGCTTGGCGTAAACGTAGCTCTGTCCGAAGTATGGGCAAAGGGCGGCGAAGGCGGCAAGGCTCTTGCAGAAGAAGTCGTAAGACTCTGCGAGCTCCCCAACAACTTCAACCAGTCCTATCCTCTGGATATGCCCATCGAGGAGAAACTGAACACCATCGCTACCAAGATCTATCACGCTGATGGTGTTACCTATGCTGCAGGCGTAAGAACCAAGATCAAGAAGCTCACCGAGCTCGGATTTGGCAACATGCCCATCTGCATGGCTAAGACTCAGTACTCCTTCTCCGACAACGAGAAGCTGCTGGGTGCTCCTAAGGGATTCAAGATCACCATCAGAGACATCAAGGTTTCTGCAGGTGCAGGCTTCATCGTAGCACTCACCGGTGCTATCATGACCATGCCCGGACTCCCCAAGGTTCCCTCCGCAGAGAAGATCGACGTGGACGAGAACGGCAGGATCTCCGGACTGTTCTAAACTCAAAGCTAAAGGCCGTATGATCGGCTGAAACTTAAGGCCCGGGCGGCTGGACTGCCCGGGCTTGTTTTAAAGGGGCGCTGCATGGGCCTTTGGCTTTTGTGCGCCGCATGCTGAATCAAGGAGAAATAATGAGCGAATTAACACTTAAAAGCTGCAGAGAGTTTGCAGATGTGCTGGCTTCCAAGGAGCCTGTTCCCGGCGGCGGCGGAGCTGCTGCATATGTAGGGGCCCTGGGTTCTGCTCTTTGCACCATGGTTGGAAACTACACCGTCGGCAAGAAAAAGTATGCCGAAGTAGAAGATGAAGTAAAGGCTCTGATGGCAGAGGCTGTGGATATCCAGCACAAGCTGGTGGACCTGGCCGAGGCTGACGCAGATGCTTTTGAACCCCTTTCCAAGGCTTACGGCATCCCCAAGGAAGATCCCACCAGGGATGAAGTTATGGAAAACTGCCTCAGGAACGCTGTTGCAGCTCCCGCGGAAATGGTCCGCCAGAGCGCAAGAGCCATCGAGCTTCACGACCGCATGGGCCAGATCGGAAGCAAGCTTATGCTTTCCGACGTGGGCACCGGCGTGCTGCTCTGCAAGGCTGCCCTTCTTGGCGCTGCGCTTAATGTAAAGGTCAACACCAAGTCCATGAAGGACAGAGAATATGCCATGAAGCTGAACGCTGAAATGGATGAGCTCTGCGAGAAGTACAGCGCTCTTGCAGAAGACGTCTATGTAAAGATGGCAAAGAGATTTAACCAGGAAAATTAAGGCTTTATCGCTTATCGACAATAAACGATAAATAGCAGAAAGGATATTATTATGGCTGAATTACTCAAGGGCGCTGCCGTTGCCAAGGCTATGACCGCCGAGCTGGCAGAGAGGGCAGAGGCTCTTAAGGCAAAGGGCGTTGAACCCTGCCTTGCTATTCTTCGCGTGGGCGAGAACCCCAGCGACATTTCCTACGAGACCGGCGCGCTCAAGCGCATGGAGAAGGTAGGCGTTAAGGTAAAGCAGATCCTGCTTCCTGCAGAGGCTTCCAAAGAGGAGATCCTGGACGCAGTAAAGGGCGTCAATGAGGACGCTTCCATCCACGGCCTGCTGATGTTCAGACCTCTGGCCAACAAGGAGGCCGAGGCTGAGGCCTGCAAGCTGATCGATCCCACCAAGGACGTGGACGCCATGAGCCAGACCTCTCTGGCCAGCGTATTCACTGGCAGCGGCGAGGGCTATGCTCCCTGCACCGCCCAGAGCTGCATGGAGATCCTGGACTACTACAAGGTTCCCCTTCAGGGCAAGAGAGCCGTCGTTATCGGCAGAAGCCTTGTTATCGGCAAGCCCGTAAGCCAGATGCTGATGGCTAAGAACGCCACCGTAACCGTATGCCACTCCAGATCCGTGGACATCCCCGGCATCTGCAGGGAGGCTGACATCGTTATCGCAGCCCTTGGCAAGGCTAAGTTCATGACTGCGGACTTCGCTAAGGAGGGCCAGACCATCATCGACGTTGGCATCAACGTTAACGAGGAAGGCAAGCTCTGCGGCGACGTGGACTTCGACAATGTGGAGCCCATCGTAGCCGGCATCACACCCGTACCCGGCGGCGTAGGCAATGTTACTACAGCCGTTCTGGCAAAGCACGTGATCGAGGCAGCAGAGAAGAAGGCATAGCCTTCGGCAGCTTAAAAGCGTAAAAAGACCGCCTGCAGGGCAGACAAGCCTGCGGGCGGTTTTTGATTTGCAACTTTTCCTGACAAAAAACTCCCCTGTTTGTAAGCTTTGATTGGTGGACAGTCCTTTCCCCCGGGCATATCATTATGTTAAGAATGATTGCAAAGGTGGGAAAGATATGAGAAAATACTATTTAGACAACTTAAGATGGGGCGTGGGCATACTGGTGGTGCTCTATCACGTGTTTTACATGTATAACTCGGTGGGCGTCCTCGGGGGACTTGGAAACATCACGGGACTGAAGCTTCAGTACTGGGATCTGTTTTTGTACATCGTCTATCCCTGGTTCATGCCGCTGCTTTTTATAGTATCCGGCGTCAGCTCCAGGTACTATCTGGAGCGTCATACGGACAGGGAATTCATAAAAAGCAGGACGACCAGGCTTCTGGTGCCCTCGACTATCGGCCTTTTCGCCTTTCAGTTCATACAGGGCTATATAAGCATGGCTTTGGGCGGCGCCTTTGAAGAGCTGAGCCCGGTCCCGGGGCCGGTGAAGTTTCTTATAATGGCTGTCTCAGGCATAGGAGTGCTCTGGTATGTGCAGTTGCTCTGGGTCTTCTCGCTTCTTTTGGTGCTTGTAAAAAAGCTGGAGAAGGACCGGCTCCTGGAGCTTGGCGGCAGGGTGAATATGGCCTTCCTTCTTCTGATGACCATTGGGGTCTGGGCCTCGGCGCAGGTGCTGAACACTCCTGTCATCGTGGTCTACCGCTTCGGGCTCTACGGTCTGATGTTCTTTATGGGCTACTTCGTCTTTTCCTGCGAGGGACCGGTGGAGCTGCTGAAAAGCCGGGCTCTGCCTCTGCTGGCGGCAGCTGCGGCACTTGGAACAGCCTTCTGCGTAAGATATTTCGGACAGAACTATGCGGATGCGCCGGTCAACAGGACACCGCTTTTTACGGCCTACTGCTGGATAGCCTGCCTTGGTATCTTCGGCTTTGCCGCAAGATATCTGGACTTTCGGAATGGCTTCACCGACTGGATGAAGGAGCGCAGCTTCGGCCTTTATGTATTCCACTATCTTGGCATTTCGGCGGCAGCCCTGTATATAGGAAAGCCGGGACTTCTTCCCGCCCCCCTCGTGTATCTTCTGAGCCTTATTGCCGGCTTTGCCACAGGCTATCTTTTGAATGCTGTAATTTCCCGCCTTCCCTTCTTCAGATGGGCTGTGCTGGGCATAAGAAAGAGGAAATAAAATGTTTAAGGACAATCTGGTGCAGCTTAGAAAGCTGAATTCACTCACCCAGGAGGACGTGGCGGAAAAGCTCGGGGTCTCCAGGCAGGCCGTGGCCAAGTGGGAGGCAGGGGAGACCATGCCGGACCTGGAAAAAAGCAGGCTGCTGGCGGAGCTTTTCGGCGTGTCCCTGGACGATCTGGCCACCCATCAGCCGGAGGACAGCCTGGGGCTTGGGATACCTCCGAGGGGCAAGCATATTTTCGGTGTGGTCACGGTGGGAGACAAGGGGCAGATAGTGATACCCGCCAGGGCCAGGAGCCTGTTCGACATCAAGCCGGGAGACAAGCTCATAGTTCTGGGCGATGAAGGCCAGGGCCTTGCGGTCCTGAAGACCGAGGGCTTTATGAAAATAGCAGAGGCCGTGATGCGCGGCGGCGGAGCAAAGCTTTAGCAGGGCACAAGGCTGCAGGCTGCTGGCGGAGGTTCAAAGCTTTAGCAGGGTGCGGGGCTGCAGGGCTGGCGGCGAGCAAGGCTTTAGCAAGCGCAGAAGACGCGGTCTGTGGCCTGTGAATCATGCTGCGGCGAACACGGGGCTCCAAAGGCCTGTATTAAGCACAGAAAAAGAGGCCAGAGCAGGGCTGATCTCATGCGGTCAGCTCAGCAAGGCCTCTTTTATCATTGGTTTATTCCGGCGCTCAGCCTACTTTTTCAGCTCGGCGCACTTGTTTACGAACCAGGCGAAGAGGGGTGTGGAGTCCGGTCCATTCAGGGGCTCGGGCATGTCGCCTCTCATCCTTTCGGGATGAAACTGGAAGCCCCAGATGGGCTTGTCGATGCTTTCAATGGCCTCGATTATGCCGTCGGGGGACCATGCTGTCACTTTAAAGCCTTCAGCCAGCTTGGTGATGGCATTGCTGTGACGGCTGTTAACGTAGAACTCCTCGCCCCAGATCTCTCTGATAAGAGACCCCGGCTCGGTCTTTACTGTGTGGCTGTTGAGCATGTGCTCCACGCCTTCCTTGCTGGGGAAGCGGTTCTTGTTGATGCCGCCCTCGTAGAGGTTGATGTACTGCTGACCCAGGCAGATGCCGTAGATGGGCTTGCCTTCGGCTTTGAAGGCTCTGTAGAGCCTCTCGTCAAGCTCAAGTCTCTTTCTTCCTGCTGTAGCGCTGGAACGGGCTCTCAGCTCAGGACGGGGAGAATAGCCGAAAGCTCCGCAAAGAATAAGTCCGTCGCAGATTTTTGCCATGTCTTCAGGAGCCTGGTCGTCGTAGCAGAGGAGGGGAACGCCGCCGCCTGCAGCGACAGCATTGACATAGGTTTTATTGGTGACCCAGCATTCCACCTCGAAACCGGGTGTGATGCCGCCGCCTCCATCGAGGCATATAATAGGCTTGCTCATTTATTTACCCTCCTTTACCATATCTACGAACATTCTGTAAACGGCACCGTCGGGGGTGTAGCCCTCGCAGGGGTGCTCAGGATTCCACTGTATGCCGATGACGGGCAGGGATTCGTGCTCGAATGCCTCTATTACGTCGTCTTCAGATTTGGCCATCAGCTTGAGGCAGGGCGCCAGGTCCTTTACGGCCTGGGTCTGGAAGGTGTTGACCACAGACCCGTCGGGAACGTATTTCTCCAGTCTGCTGCCGGCTTCCACGCTGAGCTTCTGGGTCCCGTAAGTGTGATTGTAAACAGACCAGGTGGCTGCCGTCTCGCTGTAGCCGCCCATGGGGCTGTCCATCATCTTGCCTCCGACTATCATTCTGGGAGGAATGCCCTTGGCGATCTTTCCGCCGAAGTATGCATTGATGACCAGCGCGCCTCTGTTGATTCCGAGCACGGGCTTTCCTGCTTTAACGAATGCGTCCAGTATGCCAAAGTCGAAGTCGTCTCTGGTCTGGGAGAAGCCCATAAGGTCGTCCGGTCTGTCAGCCAGACCGCCGTAGCGCGCGGGATGCATCTGGGGGCCGTCGCAGATGATGAGAGCGTCGCCCAGTTCAGCGTATTCCGCAATACCCTTGTAATTGCAGGCTGCCGCGGGGATGCCGCCTGCCTCTCTTACGGCATTGCCGTACTCCTTGTTCATGATATAAACATTGCCTGTGGCGTTGTTTATATCCTCCGCAGTGATCAAAATGATTGGTTTTCGGTCCATAAGTTCTCCTTTCCGGATCGATGGTCCGCTGTATGATTAAACTGTTAATTGAACTGTTTTATGTGCGATGCCTCGCTATTTGCGGTATTCAAGGCATTTATCCACGAAAAATTTAAAGAGAGGCGTGGAATCCGGGCCGCTTAAGGGGTCCTTCATGTCGCCGCGCATTCTTTCGGGATGGAACTGGAAGCCCCAGATGGGCAGTTCCTTGTGCTCTACTGCTTCTATGATGCCGTCGGGCGACCATGCGGTTGCCTTAAGCGTCGGCGCCAGGCTGTCTATGGCATTGCTGTGACGGCTGTTGACGAAAAAGCCGTCGCCCCAGATATTGCTGATAACAGAGCCCGGTTCAGTCTTTACGCTGTGGCTGGTCAGCATGTGTTCCACGCCTTCTTTAGTTGCAAAACGCCACTTGATGGTGCCGCCCTCGTAAACGTTTATGTATTGTTCCCCGAGACAGATTCCGTAAATGGGCTTGCCTGCAGCCTTAAATGCTTCGTAGAGGGCTCTGTCCAGCTTCACGCGCTTGGGCTGTCCTACTGCAGTGCCCCTTGCTCTCAGCTCCGGGCGGGGTATGTAAACGAAGGCGCCTGTCAGTATGAGTCCGTCGCACTCCTTTGCCATATCCTCGGCACAGGCATCATCGTAGCAGAGCACCGGAATGCCGCCTGCAGCGCTGACCGCGTTCACATAAGTCTTGTTGGTTGCCCAGCTTTCGCACTCGAATCTGGGATCGTAGCCGCCGCCTCCGTCTATGCAGATAATTGGCTTATTCATCTATTTACCCTCCCTGACCATGTCAATGAACATTCTGAAGACGGCAGGATCTGCCTGATATCCTTCGCAGCTGTGCTCCGGGTTCCACTGAACGCCTATTATGGGCAGGCTTTCGTGCTCAAAAGCTTCGATAGTGCCGTCCTCGGCTCTTGCTGTCACTCTGAGTCCTTCAGCCAGCTGTCCCACAGCCTGCTCGTGGAAGGTATTTGCTATGCACCCCTCCCCCAGATACTTTTCGAGTCTTGAGCCTTTTTTAATGAGCATCTTCTGGGGTCCGTAGCTGTGGTTGTAATTGCTCCAGATGCCATCCAGCACGTTGTATGCGCCGAAAAGCTTGTCTGTGTACTGTCCCTCCGAGGTGATTCTGGGCGGTATAGCCTTCGCCACGCTGCCTCCCAGCGCAACATTTATGATGAGGGCGCCTCTGTTGATGCCAAGCACGGGTTTTCCGGCCTCCAGAAATGCTTTGAGTATGGCAAAGTCGAAGTCATCCTTTGTCTGGGAGCTTCCCATAAGGTCCTCCGGCCTTTCCACGCGTCCGCCGTAGCGGAAAGGATGCATATTGGGTCCGTGACTTAAGACCAGTGCATCTGCAAACTCCGCATAACCTGCAGAGTTGTCAAAGCTGGCTGCTCCAAAAGGTTTTCCGCCCGCAAGCCTTACTGCTTCTCCGTACTCCTTGTTCATGACATAAACATTGCCGGTGGCATCATTTATGTCCTCCGCGGTGATCAAGATAATGGGTTTTCGGTCCATAAAAGGCTCCTTTCCTATCATTAAACGCTTATTCAATTAATTCTAACAGAAAACCGGCGCTTTAGCGTAATAAAATGCAGCGCCGGCCATGAGATTTGTGTATGCCGTTATTGATTATTTGATTTCTATGCAGATCAGGTTGTTCCCCTGAGTATCCAGGCCTGTGAAGAGACCGTCGGGGCTTACGGATGCCGCAAACAGAGGCGCATCCAGGGGAATGCTTTCGTAAACGCCTTCTTCAGGATAGATTATAAGCACTTCCTGTGGGTACTGGGAGTTGATGACCATTACATTGCCGTAGATGTGGCTTGAAAAGCTGGAGATGTGCTCCCCGGACTCTTTATATAAAGGACTGAGCCCTTCGGCTGTATGGGAACCTATATAGGTAAGCGCATCCTTGCCAAGTCCGTCCGTGAGGCTCAGTATGCTTCTGCTGCCCTGCAGCCTCCTTATATCGAATTCCTCCGGCAGCACCTTTTCGCTGAGGCGCTCTTTTGTGGCTAGATCGTAGCTGACGGCATAGCTGCCGTAGGATGCCTCCTCAAGAACAGTGCAGATGCCTTCGTTGACGAAGAGCGTCGCAACGCCGAAGTCAGGGGAGATGCTGCTGCTTAGGAGTTCGGTCTTTCGGCTCTGGGTATCGAAGCAGTGGAGCTTCAGGCTTCCGTTCTCCTCGAATATCCACGCCAGATAGCGGTCGTCGCCTGCAAAGCTTGTGTTTGAAGCATTTACGGGCAGTTCCTCTATAAGCTCTATGGTCTTGTTTTCGGGATCGAAGCAGCTGATGCCGCTTTTATCGCTTGTGGTAGCCAGAAAGAAGAGATGATCAGCTGCGAGCACCGGTTTGCTGATGTGAAAACTCTCGCCGTTCTCATTGACGGAAAGCACTCTTTCGCTTTCCCCGCTGCTCTGGTCTATCTTGTAGAAATCGTACTGGGTGTGTTCGTACTGGCTTTCCGCATAGTCTGTGATTATATAATAGATGTCTTTCTTGTTTGCAGCATAGCCCACCAGAAGCTCATCGCTGTCCGGCTCTATGTGATAAATGGTCTTCTCGTATCCGGCAGAAGCAGCGTCCCTGAGCTTAAGCTTAAGAAACAGCGCATTTTCCGGAACCGGACTGCCTGTTTCCGTCGACCCGGAGCTGCCGTTTCCTGTATTCTGCTCCCCGGTCCCGCAGGCTGTAAGGGCCAGAGCCAGTGCCGCGCAAAGAAAAAGACTGAGTATTTTCTTCATATTGATAATCCTTCTTCCGACTGAAATTGAAAAGAATTGTATAACAAAAGCCTGCGTCTTTCAATTGAAGCAGGCTGAAAAACACAAAAAAATCATTCTGCGGAGGCTCTTTTCGGAAGGGTGCAGAGACGTTTCTGCCGTGTCAGATCTCAGTAGGCTGCCGGGACGTTCCTTCCGGGTCTTGCAGTCCTTATCTGATCCATAAGATGCTCCGGGCTCCAGCCCCGATATACGCTGATCCTGGGAAGAAGATTATCTCTGCAGTAAAAGCTCAGATACTGCCTCGCGCCGGAAAAAGTGAAGCACTTCTCATAAGTTTCAGCAGCTGCCTTTGCATCCTCTGCGGAATAATGCCCTCCGGGATAGGCAAAACTTAAGATCTCCTTCTTTGTAAGCTCTGCGAGCGCTGCCTTTGAATCCTCCAGCTCTTTTCTGACGGCTTCCGGGCTGAGCTTTCCGAAGTCCGTGTGGTTCATGCTGTGGGATCCGATCTCAATCAGCGGACTGGCCGCCAGCTCCTGAAGCTGCGCAGTAGTCAGATACCTTTCATTGAAATCCAGCAGTTTGGGAACAACGAAAACCGTAGCCTTGGCGCCGTATTTTTCAAGTATGGGAAGCAGCTCCGTAAGGTTATCCATATAACCGTCGTCAAATGTCAGGCAGACCCGCTTCTTCAGACTCTTTCCATCAGCTTCATGGGCAAAAATGAACTCCCAACCTGCATTCTGTAGCGCTTTTATATGCTCCTCCAGCTCGGAAGGCCTGACAAACAGGCTTTCAGCATCGGTAAAGGGCTCTTCGGATACTGAATGATAACCCAGAACCACAGTTTTATGGCCTATCCGGTACATGACAAGGGCTGCAAGCAGCACTGCAAGCGCAAGCAAGCCATATGCAGTTTTCTTCAGGGCGGATCTCTTCATAAAAAAACGGCTCAGTCGGCGGTTTTTTCGTCAAAAACATAACAAAAGCGCCGAAAATATGATATTCTAAATTATAATAAATTATGCCTGAAACGGCTCTGTTCTATTTATTTTACACCAGAGACGCCGCAAGGCAAACAATAATTCATTCTAAGGAGGCATATATGTTCTCGGCTGAAAATCTTACATCCCTTGGAGTAAGGATCGTCATAACCCTTCTGGTCGGATACATCATTTCCGGCGTAGCCCAGAAGGCGGCAGGCAAGCTGCTCGAGAAGAGCAAGCTGGATCCCATGCTCCACAAATTTTTCAAGACTGCTATCAAGATCGTTGTATGGGCAGCTGTTATAATGGCTATACTTGGCGCTCTGGGAATCAGCACCACCAGTATCGTTACTGTATTTGCTGCTGCCGGCGCAGCCATCGCTCTGGCTCTGCAGGGCTCTCTTTCCAATATCGCAAGCGGTCTTCTGATCATGTTCAACAGACCCTTCGGCGCGGGCGATTATATCAGCTGCGGAGGAGCGGAAGGCAGTGTTCAGGCTATAGACCTGCTCTACACCACGATCAGGACTGCGGATAACAGGACCGTTACCATCCCCAACGGACAGCTGACCGCCAACAGCATCACCAATTTCTCCAGGACCGACAAGCGTCGCGTGGACATGAGCGTAGGCATTTCCTATGGCTCCGATCTGAATGCCGCTATTGATGCTCTTACCTCTCTTGGTAAGTCCCACAGCAAGGTCCTTGCAGATCCCGCACCCATGTGCGTGGTCTCCTCCTACGACGAAAGCGCCATCAGGCTGCTGTTCAGAGTATGGTGCGAACCCGGCGATTACTGGGATGTGCTCTTCGACCTTCAGACTGCTACAAAAGGCGCTCTGGATGCAGCAGGCGTTCACATTCCCTTCCCCCAGGTGGATGTTCACATCAAAGAGAAGGCATAAAGGCTGCTTTGCAGTCATTAAAGCGGATCACGACCCTGCGGCCTGCTTTCGGGCGGGCTGCAGGGTCTTGCTATTTGGCGAAACTCTATGCTATACTTAATGGTCAAGGAGGAATTTATGAGCTCAGATAACAGATCCAAAAAGATTTTGATCATAGAAGACGAAAAGTCCATTTCGGACATCATCAAGTACAATCTGGAAAAGGAAGGCTACGAGATAACTGCTGCATATGACGGCGGAGATGGCCTGGCAAAGGCGCTTGCGGGCAATTTCGACCTAATACTTCTGGATGTAATGCTTCCGGTGACCGATGGCTTTGAAGTGTGCAAAAGAGTCCGGGAGAAAAGCAATGTGCCCATCATAATGCTCACCGCCAAAGAAGAGGAAGTGGACAAGGTGCTTGGCCTGGAGCTTGGCGCCGACGATTACATCACAAAGCCCTTTGGCATGAGAGAGCTCATAGCCCGCATCAAGGCCAATATCAGAAGGGCGGATCAGATGACTGAGGAGCCGGAGCGCCCCTCTGAAACCAAGAGCTTCGGCAATCTGGAGCTGGATCTTTCCCGCTACGAGGTCAAGAAAAACGGCGAGGCTCTGGACCTTACCCTCCGCGAATTCGAACTGTTCAGATATCTTGCTGAAAGAGAAGGCAGAGTATTCTCCAGAGAGCAGCTGCTCGAAGAGGTCTGGGGCTACGAATATTACGGCGACATCCGTACCGTGGACGTTACCGTAAGGCGTCTCAGGGAGAAGCTGGAGGACGACCCCGGCGATCCCAAATACATTCTGACAAGGCGGGGCATAGGCTACTACTGCAAGAGGCCGCAGCCCTAGGGCATAGATCAAGAGGCTCAGATGAAGAAGGGCAAACACTCCAGCGTGCGCTGGAGAATAGTGCTGATCTACTTTATGCTGCTGTTTGCGGCGCTGACCATACTGGCGGTGTACCTGACCAACAGCATGAGGGCATATCAGCTGGATTCCCTAAAAGAAAATATCACCAAGACCGTAAACCAGAGCAATCTTCTGAAGTTTCTGGGTGGTTTTGCTGAGCTTGAGCCTTATTCGGAGGAAATACAGCAGAGCCTGGACGGCAGCTGGACCAGCGGCTTTTCCCAGGAGCTGTCGGTGGTGGACGAGAAGCTGCGGGTGGTGGCTTCCACCAATTCAAACCTAAAAGGCCGCAACGCGGCGGATGTGTTCGATTCGGACATAATAGTGAGCGCTCTGGTACAGGGCAGGAGCACCGAGTCGGAAAGCCAGACCGGAAGCATCTCAGTCAAGAATCTCTGCTTCCCGGTGCAGCACACGGATGTCAGCGGCAGGAGCGCATATACCGGGGCAGTCTATGTCAGGGCTGACCTTTCCAGCATCAACGCATTTCTGTCCCAGAGCCGCATGATCTTCCTTCAGGCTATGGCTCTGGCGCTGGTGATAACGGTCGTTCTGGGCTTTATGGTGGCCAGAAGCATCACCGAACCCATAAATGACGTTACAAAAACTGTCGAAAAGATGTCTCAGGGCGATTTTTCAGCCAGCATCGCAGTAAAAAGCGATGACGAGATAGGTCAGCTGGCGGAAATGTTCAATCTGATGCAGCAGAAGCTGGATCAGACCATCGCTGAGATCAATAACGAAAAAAACAAGCTGGGTACCATACTGGAATACATGGCTGACGGGCTCATAGCCATAGATCTCGACGGCAATGTGCTTCAGGTGAATCCCACAGCCAGGCACATTCTCGGGATCCCTTCGGATATACCCTCCGAGAGCCTGAAGTATTCGGAGATGCTAGGGCATTTCAGCGCTGATATGGAGCTGAATGCACTTAAGGATGCCTGCAGGGACGGCAGCGGAGAGAGCCTCCTACGGGGAGACGAATACACCTACGCAGTGCGCTTCGACCGTTTCAAGGATGAGAACGGAGAGGACGTAGGCATCATCATAATAATGCAGGATATGACAGAGCGGCAGCGGCTCGAGGACATGCAGACGGATTTTGTAGCGAACGTGTCCCACGAGCTCAAGACCCCTCTGACCAATATAAAAAGCTACACGGAGACCCTTCTGGACGGAGCGCTGGACGACCCGGACACCGCCAGGAACTTCCTGCAGATAGTGGACAGCGAGGCGGACCGCATGAACCGCCTTGTAAAGGACCTGCTGCAGCTTTCAAGGATGGATCACGGACAGGATCCGCTGTTCCTCAAGGAGAGCAATGTCATCTCCCTTGTGAACATGGCCATCATGAAGATGGAGCTCTCGGCCAGGCACAAGGGCCTGGAGATAAGGTCCCTTTACGATATCGAAGGGGACATAAGGGCTATGATGGACAGAGACCGCATGGAGCAGGTGCTTCTGAATGTGCTGTCGAACGCCATAAAATACACCAACGAAGGCTATGTGAGCATAGACGTGAAGGAGCAGTCCGGGCAGATAAAGATCATAGTGTCGGATACCGGCATCGGCATACCCGAGGCCTCCCTTTCCAGAATATTTGAAAGGTTCTACCGCGTGGACAAGGCCAGATCCCGGTCTATGGGAGGCACAGGCCTCGGACTTGCTATCACAAAGCAGATAGTGGAAGAACATAAGGGCAGCATAGAAGCTGAAAGCAGCGAAGGCAAGGGCACCACAGTGGTGATCAGCCTTCCGTCTGTCAACAGAAAAGGCATAAGGAACATAGATTAGGGACAGCTTCAGACCGGATGCGGTGTTTATCAGGGGAAACGGATGAGCAGAGTTGACGAAAAAGCGCTGAATACAAAGCCCAGCGAAAAGCAGAGCCAGCGGCGGGAGCGCCGCAGGAAGCTGCTGGAGCAGAAGGAAAAGAATACGGCGGCGAACCGCGAATACAGAAAGCGCAGGAACCGCAGGATACTGCTTGGGATCTTCATCATAATCGTGGTCGCGGCGCTTTTTATCGTGGCAATGACCGCCATGAGGATATACGAGCTCAGGGACAGCAAGGACCAGGCCCAGCAGGAGCTGGAAGCCCTTCAGAACAAGGAGGACGCCCTCCGGGAGGAGCTTAAACAGGTCGAAAGCGACGAATATATAATCGAGCAGGCCAGGTCGGTGCTTCGGATGATATTTAACGGGGAGATACTTTACGTTTTCCGTGGCAGCAAGGACGATCCTCAGGTCCAGACGCCTCCGGATGGAGCAAAACCCTAGTGAGGACGGCGGAAATGACAGAAAAATCATCATCCGGAAAGCTGAAGCTGCGGGAAGCAGTGATCGTAGAGGGCCGTGACGATGTGGCTGCTGTTGAAAGAGCCATCGATGCCCTGATAATACCAACTCACGGCTTTGGCATAACGCAGGAAACTCTTGATATTATAGGGAAAGCCTATCATAATCAGGGAATAGTGATATTTACGGACCCGGACAGGGCAGGAGAGAACATAAGGCGCAGACTCACGGAGCTTTTCCCCTGGGCGAAGCAGGCCTTTCTTCCCAGGGAGCAGGCTGTAAAGTCTGGCGACATAGGCATAGAAAATGCTGCTCCTGAGGACATCAGGGAGGCGCTGCTTTTAGCAAAGGGCCCTGCGGCCAGCGGCTGCTGCTTCGGCGGTATGGGCGGACGTCTGGGCGATGAAGCTTCATCAGAGCTTCCGGCTTCCACGCCTCTTACCATGGAGGATATGGACAGACTGGGGCTTGCGGGCGGAACCGGCGCCATGGAGCGCAGAGCGGCAGTCGGCCGCGTTCTGGGCATAGGAACAGGCAATGCCAAGGCTATGCTGAAAAAGATAAACGGCTTTGGGATCTCCCGAGAAGAGCTGGAGGAAGCCGCAAGGCAGACAGAGTAAAGGGCGGAGCGGTCGCGCAAAGCATAAGTCAGATACAATGAGTAAAAACCACAGGAATAACAATTCGAATCAGATAGGCGGCTACAGGGCAAAAAAGTCTCTGGGGCAGAATTTTCTTGTGGATGAAAGCGTCATCACGGATATAGCGGATGCTGCAGGCATCGACAGCGGGACTCTGGCCATAGAGATAGGCCCCGGCATGGGCGCTCTTACAAGCGAGCTGGTAAGCAGAGCCGGCAGAGTGGTGGCCATAGAGCTGGATAAGGAGCTGATCCCTATACTCAGGGCAAAATTTTTCGACAGTTCCAATCTCGAAATAATCAACGAAGACGTGCTGAAGGTGGATATGGCATCGCTGATAGCCTCCAGAGCCTCTGAGGGGGCCTTCAGAGCGTCGAAGGTGTGCATACTGGGTAATTTGCCCTACTATATTACTACACCCATCATAATGGGGCTTCTGGAAGCCCGGCTTCCTGCCGAGAGCATCACTGTGATGGTGCAAAAAGAGGTGGCAGAGCGCATGGCGTCCGGCCCGGGCGGCAAGGACTACGGTGTACTGAGTCTTTCGGTGGCCTACTATTCCGAATGCGGATATGTGCGGGATGTGGGACCGGAATGCTTCAGGCCTCAGCCAAAGGTGGATTCGGCGGTAGTGAAGCTGAAGCTTCTTAAGGAGCCTCCGGTTCAGGTCCGTTCAGCTGAAATGCTGTTCAGGACCATAAAAGCGGGTTTTGGCCAGAGGCGCAAGACCCTGTCCAATTCTCTCGAGGGAGGAGGATTGCCCAGAGATTCCATCTCTACGGCGCTGAGGGCGGCGGAAATAGACCCGAAGAGAAGAGCAGAGACTCTGAGCCTGGCGGAATTCGCAAGGCTATCGGATGCTCTGATGGATGCAGGAGCAAGATAGGCTCCGGCCGCAGCTGCGGCATCACTTAAGCAGATCAGTCAGGCCTTATGGCCTTTTAGGAGGGAATCATGCTAGATATCAGATTTGTCAGAAATAACCCTGACATAGTCAAAGAAAACATTAAAAAGAAATTTCAGGACGAAAAACTGCCTCTGGTGGACGAGATAATCGCAATGGACGAAGAGGTCCGCGCAGCCAAGACCCGCGGCGATGCGCTCAGGGCTGCCAGAAACAATCTTTCCAAGCAGATCGGCGGACTCATGAAGGTCGGCAAGAAGGAAGAGGCAGAGGAGATCAAGAAGCAAGTCAATGAAATGGCTGACGAGCTGACCGCTCTGGAGGAAAAGGAAGAAAGACTGGGCGAGGAGATCAAGACACGCATGATGGTCATCCCCCAGATCATCGATCCCTCCGTTCCTATCGGACCCGATGACAGCCACAATGTTGAAATAGAAAAGTTCGGAGATCCCGTGGTCCCCGAGTGGGAAGTTCCTTACCATGTTGACATCATGGAGAGCTTCAACGGCATAGATCTGGACAGCGCACGCCGCACCTCCGGAAACGGTTTCTATTACCTTAAGGGAGATATCGCAAGGCTCCACAGTTCCATCCTGTCCTATGCGAGGGACTTCATGATCAACCGCGGCTTTGAATATTACATCCCGCCTTACATGATCCACGGCGATGTGGTAAAGGGCGTAATGAGCTTTGCCGAGATGGAGAACATGATGTACAAGATCGAGGGCGAGGACCTGTATCTTATCGGTACTTCCGAGCATTCCATGATCGGTAAGTTCATCGGCCAGATGCTGGAAAAGTCCGAGCTGCCCCAGACCCTTACAAGCTTCAGCCCCTGCTTCCGCAAGGAAGTCGGCGCTCACGGTATCGAGGAGCGCGGCGTGTACCGCATCCACCAGTTCGAAAAGCAGGAGATGGTCGTAGTCTGCGAGCCGGAGGATTCTCCCATGTGGTTCGACAAGCTCTGGCAGAACACCGTGGACTTCTTCAGAAGCCTGGATATTCCTGTAAGGACCCTGGAGTGCTGCTCCGGAGACCTGGCAGATCTTAAGGTGAAGTCTCTGGATGTTGAAGCCTGGAGCCCCAGACAGCAGAAGTACTTCGAAGTAGGAAGCTGCTCTAACCTGGGCGATGCTCAGGCAAGGCGCCTTGGCATCCGCGTAAAGGACAAGGAGAATGGTAATTACATTCCCCACACCCTGAACAACACCTGCGTTGCTCCTCCCAGAATGCTCATCGCCTTCCTTGAGAACAATCTCAAGGCTGACGGAACCGTGTCCATTCCTGTTGCCCTCAGGCCTTACATGGGCGGACAGGAAAAGCTGGTGCCCAAGAAATAAAATCGGCCAACCTAGCAAAAATAAAGTATTAATCGCCTATCGTCAATAAACGATAAATATAAAAGCCCTTTCGGAATCTGCTCCGAAGGGGCTTTTGATTTTCAAACTATCTTTTCCGGGATTGTTCGGTGATCAGGACCGGGAACGGCCCATCCTTTCCATCGTAAGGCAGAGCAGCATGCAGACGGCCATCATCAGCGCAAAGGAAATGAAGATCAGATTGAAGCTTCCGGTGTTGTCAAAAACTATTCCAACCAGGGGCGAGCATACCAGTCCGGCCACGCTGCCAATGGCGGTGAGTATGCCCTGGTATTTTCTTGTTCCATCGTATCCGAGAGAGGCCATGCACATGCGGTTGGTGGACATGTTGGTAAGTCCGTAGACCATGCCATAGGAAAGGGTACCAAGGCAGAGGACTGCAGTGTACTGGGGCAGGGTCAGGAAGAGCAGCATGGCGGCTCCCACGCCGAGCTCGCAGACCATGGTGGCCTTCCATGTCCCTATGCGGTCGCAGAGCGCGCCGTAGATCAGTTTTGCGGCAATGCTTCCGAACATCAGAAGAGATGCAAGGGATGCGCTGAACGCCTCGCTGTAGCCCTCGCTCTGGGCAAAGATGCTCAGATAGGATACGAACAGGTTTGCAATGCGGGTGGACGCTACCAGCAGCACAAGTATCACCAGGACGATGACAGATGTTTTAGCTGCCGGGCTAAGTGATGATCCGCTCTTGGCCGCCGCGGTCTTTGATACGTCGCCCTCCGGCACCGGTTTTCTGAATAGCAGGTGAAAGGATGGCAGGGCGAAGCATGCGGAGATTAGTATCAGTATCAGTATTCCGTTGCGGAAGGAAAAAGTCCTGCAAAGATAGGCCGACAGAGGGTTTGATATCATGCCGCCAAGACCTGTAAATGCTGCTGAGATCCCTATTGCGGTGCTTGTTTTATAGTGTATCCACTGATTCAGCATATAAGGAGTGATTATGCTTATGGTGGAAACGGAAAGCCCTATCAGAAAGCGGGCTATAAAAAACAGCGGGGTCTCTGCAAAAAAGCCCAGCAGAAGGAAGCCGACCACACCCGAAAGATACATGGCCTGGAAGTAAAGCTTCTTGCCTTTCTGGGGCAGCCTGTAGATCACAGGGCCCAGCAGAGCGGAGCCAAGTATGGTGGCTGCGTAGCCGAAGCTGGTATAAAGGGATATACGGGTCATGGGGAAGTTGTAGATAGCCCTTACTGATGCCAGAACCGATGTCTGGCTGTTAAAAAGGAAGCCTCCCAGGCCCATATAATAGAGACACACACCCAGGAGCACCAGCTTCTGGTCTTTTGAATACTGCTTGATCATCACGACCTCCGGATAAAGTCTGTAAACCGTTTATTTTTCGAATTTTATAATACAATAAGCCCTGAATAAAAAAATCAATATAAATAAAATTTAATATATCAAAACATGATAGCAAAGTCCAAAATAATCTATTTTTAATATCAAAAATAGTTGTTACAATAATAGTAGCTGTTTGTAATTATTTAATCATATCTGGAGGAAAAAATGGCTGAAAAGAAGACGCTACAGTTCGACTTCAACCCGAATTACTGCAAGTCCTGCGGTATTTGCTACGGGCTGTGTCCAAAGCAGGTTCTCGGTCCTGACGAAGAGGGCAGACCTCAGGTAGTCAACAGAGACGCTTGCATTCTCTGCAAAATGTGCGAGCTCAGATGCCCGGACTTTGCAATTCGTGTGAAGGGAGTTTAAACCATGGCAGAATATAAGATTATGACAGGCAATGAAGCCCTTACACATGGCGCTATCGCTGCTGGAATGAGATTCTTTGCAGGATACCCCATCACTCCCGCTACCGAGATCGCTGAGCTTTCTTCAGAGCTTCTGCCCAAGGTAGACGGAACTTATATGCAGATGGAAGATGAGCTTGCTGCAGCAGCTGCAATCCTCGGCGCATCCGCAGCCGGCAAGAAGGCTATGACCGCCACCTCCGGCCCGGGATTCACCCTTATGCATGAAAACGTAGGCTACGGCATGGCTACCGAGATCCCCTGCGTAGTAGTAGACGTTATGCGTCAGGGCCCCTGCCAGGGCGTAGCAACTCTGCCCGCACAGGGCGACTTTATGGCTGTTAAGTGGGCCGCTCACGGCGATCACCCCGTAATTGCCATCGCACCCAGCTCTGTGGCAGAGACCTATACCGAGATCATCAGAGCATTCAACCTCTCCGAGAAATATCGTACACCGGTATTCTTCGTAAGCGATGCAACTCTTGCTCACATGAGCGAAAAGATCCGCATCCCCGATGCATCCGAGCTTGAGATCGTTGACAGACCTCAGCCCAGCTGCGATCCCGACGAATACCTGCCCTTCAACATGGAAGACAACGGCATCGTGCCCATGGCCAACTTCGGCTCCGGCTACAGATGGTTTGCTTCCGGCCTTATCCACGATGACACCGGTTTCCCTGTAAAGACCGGCAACACCAAGGCTATCGAAGGCGCTCAGAGACATCTGCTTGGAAAGATCGAAGACAATATCGAAGACATCCAGAAGTGGGAAGAGTACAAGTGCGAAGATGCTGAGATCCTGGTTCTCTCCGTCGGCCTTGTATCCCGTTCCGTAAAGACTGCTATCGACGCCGCCAGAGAAGAAGGCATCAAGGTCGGTCTCTTCAGACCCATCACCCTGTGGCCCTTCCCCGGAAAGAGATTCGCAGAACTCACTGCTAAGGCAAAGACCGTTATGACCTGCGAGATGAACCTGGGTCAGCTCTCCGAGATCGCTGCTCAGTACACCGACAGAGATCAGAAGATCGTAGCTATCACTCAGAGCGACGGCACTGTTATCCAGGCTAAGAAGATCCTGAATGCAATCAAGGAGGCTAAGTAAAATGTCCGAGCAGCACGTATATGATAGATATTTCAGAGCTGACAAGCTCAAGACCATGTGGTGCCCCGGCTGCGGCAACGGCATCGTTCTCCAGTCCATCGTAAGAGCTCTGGAAGAGACCGGTACACCCCTTGAAAAGACAGTAGTTATCTCCGGTATCGGCTGCTCCAGCCGTGCGGTAAACTACCTGAACACCTGCGCACTGCACACCAACCATGGCCGTGCTATCGCATTCGCTACCGGTGTTAAGATGGCAAACCCCGACCTTAAGGTAGTTGTAATCACCGGCGACGGCGACTGCACCTCCATCGGCGGCAACCACTTCATCCACGCCTGCAGAAGAAACATAGACATCACCGTAGTCTGCATCAACAACAATAACTACGGCATGACCGGCGGCCAGTACAGCCCCACCACCCCGACAGGCGCACTCACCAAGACCACAGTTTACGGAAACATCGATACTCCGTTCGACATCTGCGATCTGGCCGGCGCAGCAGGCGCTACCTATGTGGCAAGAAGCCTTACCTACAATCCCGTTCACCTCAAGAACACCATCAAGAAGGCTCTGGATCACAAGGGACTTTCCGTGGTAGATGCTATGAGCGACTGCCCCTCCCTGTTCGGAAGACTGAACAGACTGGGCGATGCTCCCACCATGATGAAGCGCTGGGCTGACATCGCTGTTCCCGCAGCAAAGGCTCAGAACATGAGTGCAGAAGAGCTGGCAGGCAAGGTAGTTTACGGCGAATTTGTAAACAGAGACGACAGACCCGAGTATACCGAGAACTATGCAGCGCTGAGAGTAAAGGCGCAGGGAGGCAAATAATGGCTAAGAATCATTATGAATTACGCTTCAGCGGCACCGGCGGACAGGGCATGATGCTGATGGGCGACGTACTTGCTCAGGCAGCAGGTATCAACGGCGGCAAGGAGATCGTTCTTCTGAAGTCCTACGGCCCCGAAGCAAGAGGCGGCGCCTGCAGATCCGAGCTTATCACCGACGAGGATGCTATCGGCTATCCCGCTCTGGTTGAGCCCGACTTCGTTCTGGCTATGAGCCAGCTGGCCTGCGACAGCTACACCGGCGACATGAACAAGGAAGACGGCATTCTGCTGATCGACAGCGACCTTGTAACCAATGTTCCCGCAGATGTTAAGCATGTCTACAGAATGCGCATTACCGAGATCGCAAAGGAAGTTACCGGAAGAGCTATCACTGCTAACGTAGTTGCACTGGGCGCTATCAGCGTTCTGGTTCCCGGCTTCACTCCGGAAGGCGTTAAGGAAGCTGTCCTCGGAAGACTGGCTCCCAAGCTCCACGAGATGAACATCAAGGCATTCGATGCAGGAGTTGCAGCAGCAGAGGCTATGAAGTAGTAAAACTTCAGGCAGGGCAACATAAAAAGCTTAATAAATGAAATAAAGATGCAGCAGGACGAAATATCTTCCTGCTGCGTTTTTCTATTATTATATCTTCTATAGCGAAAAGAGAAAATTATCGCGAAATATGATAACAAAGTCCTTGACATTTCGAAATAAATATATAAACTATCTATGGACTTGAAATAAGAAGGGAGACCTATCGTGAATATTGATTTTTATCGCAACTATATCGAAATCGTCGAAAGAGGGACCTTATCTGCAGCAGCAAGATCTCTGCACGTGGCTCAGTCAGCTCTCAGCAATCAGCTGAAGCAGTTCGAGGAGGACTACAAGACCACGCTGTTCATCAGAACTTCCCGCCAGATGGAACCCACAGACGCCGGCCGCATACTTTACAAGAAGGCCAAGGAGATAGTTGCGCTGGTAGACGCATCTCATAAGGAGATCGACGCTTATGTCGAAGGCTCCCAGGGCGTGCTCAGACTTGGCACCACTCAGGCATATCCTGATGTGTTCATGACTGAGCTGCTGAGCGCTTTCCAGAAGGAACAGCCCCAGATCCGCTACGAGTTCCACGAGGAGAGCTCCCACGAAGTTATAGAGCTGCTGCGCGCAGGCATCATCGAGATCGGTGTCACCAGACATGCAGGCATACTGCCTCCCTTCCTGGATGTGCAGGCTGCCCTCACCGAAAATGTTTGCCTCTACTGCAACAATAACAACCCCTGGTTCCCCAAGGAAAAGGAGTCCATCAATCTGAAGGAGCTGGACGGCGTCACACTTGCCATTTCCAGGGGCATCAACGATCTGGTAGCAGACCTCTGCCAGAGGGAAAACATCACTCCGCGCATCATGAGCATCTCCACTTCCAGAAGCAACCCCATGATGTGGGCAAAGCAGAATGTAGCCTGCGCCATCATCAGAACGGGTGAGGCCGAGGCTCTCAGCGACGAAGACTGCTTCTGCAGGCCGCTGGTAAGCGACGACAGCGTTGCCAATTCAGAGCTCAGATCCCAGAGGACCTTCATAGCCGTCAAGGAAGCAGTGCTTTCCACCGCAGCCCAGAAGTTTATCGACTTCTCCAGGGAATTCATCGCCGGCAAATAATAAAACAGAACTTACAGCCCGGTGCAGTTCATGCATCCGGGCTTTTTATTTTGAAAAGAGCGGAGACAGAGAAGTCTCCGCTTTATATTGTTGAAAATATAATCAAAAAAGCCTTGACAAATGTATCGGCAGGCGATATATTATAGTCACGATATATCGAGAGACGATACAACGAGACCCGATAGAAAGGGGATGAGGATATGACAGAAAACCTTGTACTTACAGAAGCAACATACTACATCCTGCTTTCCCTGTACAGTCCTCAGCACGGATACGGGATAATGCAGAAAGCCGAGCTTCTTTCCCATGGCCGGGTAAGACTGGCTGCAGGCACACTGTACGGCGCCCTGAACGCAATGGTGGACAAGCGGTGGATAGTGCAGCTGCCGGTGGAAGATGGAAGCAGGAAAAAGAACTATCAGATAACTGAGCTTGGGCTCGAGGTCCTTCGGGGAGAGCTGGAAAGGCTCAGAGAACTCGTAAATAACGGAGATATGGTACTGGGAGGTAAAGAAGATGGCACGCACGATGACAATGCATAAATGGTTCTGGGTCTGGGAATTCGAAAAAGAGGAAAGATGGCTCAATGAAATGGCCATGGACGGCTGGGCGCTGGACTCCGTAGGCTACGCCACATACAATTTTGTGCAGTGCGAACCCGGCGAATACATCATCCGCCTGGAAATGCACGATGCTGACAGCCGCTACATCTCCTTCATGGAAGAGACCGGCGCCGAATACATAGGCCGCATGATAAAGTGGATATTCTTCAGGAGAAAGAGCGAGCTTGGATCGTTCGATATCTTCTCCGATCTGGATTCCAAGCTGGAGCACTTCAAAAGGATATACCGGCTGATAATGCTGCTGGGCTTTGCAAATCTTTGCATAGGCATAGGCAATTCACTGAACGCCACCAGGGTGGGCTGGCTGAACCTTCTGGTCTGCGCCTTGCTGATGTACGGCGGCGGAGTTATCAAGGGCCGCATCGACAGCCTGGAGATGGACAGGGTGCTTCGGGAGTGACAAAAGCCCCGGGCTATGAAAAATTCTACTCCCCGAAATATATAATATATAGAAGAAAAGACCCGCAGGCGGTGGTCCTGCGGGTCTTCATTTGCATTAACAGCAGATAATGTGTATGGCCTATATGGTTTTCAGGCTACTTCTCTGCTCTTTCCTTTGCAAGCGCTTCGAGCTGATCCAGCTGGAAGTACTTTCTTGCATCCTTCTTCAGATTGTCGGGAAGGTCTCTCTTTACGGGGAAGATCTTTGCGTTTACAAAGCGCTCTGCAAAGAAGCAGAAGAACTTGGCGTTCATGTAGAGCTTTTCTTCGCTCATCAGGGGCATCAGGTCGTAGCTTGTGTGGATCTCACCGCTCATGGTGCCTCTGCCCAGGCCAACGGACTGGATATTGTTCAGAGAGAAGGGAGCGGAGTCAGAGGAAGCAACGCCTACTCTGATGGGTCCTATTGCATAGCCTGCCTCGTCGCAGATCTTTTCGCAGAGGAGCTTCAGATCGTTGTCGCCGGTCAGATGTATCCTGTTGGTTCCGATGGCGGTGCCGTTCATGTCGAAGTTCAGGTTGAAGCAGATATTCTTTACGATGTCCGGGTGCATCTCTACGTATGCTCTGGAGCCCAGAAGTCCCTGCTCCTCGCTGCCGCACCAGATAAATCTGAGTGTCCTCTTGGGAGGATTCTTCAGGAAGTGCTGATACATGAACATGATGGCGCAGGAGCCGGAGCCGTTGTCCCAGCTGCCGGTGCCGCGGCTGATAGAGTCGAAGTGAGCTGTGATAGCGATCTCCTCGCCCTTTACGGGCTCGGTGCCTTCGATGACGGCCAGCACGTTTCTTGAGGTATTCATGAACTCCTGCTGACGCAGTTCAAGATGCAGCTTTTTAGCCTTGCTGTTGATCAGCTTGACTGCAGCGCCGGATCTTATCATGAAGGAGGGGATGCGGCCTATCTCGGTGATGCTTGCCTTGTAGTGTCTGCCGATAAGATCGGTAGTCTCCCCGGTCTGATACCACTTGTCTCTGCTGATGAGTATGATGGCTTCTGCATGACGGTCGTAGAGGGCTTTATAGAAGTCCCAGTCGATAGGCATTTCTATCATGGCTACGCAGCCGGTAAGGTCCTCGTTGCCGTAGAAGCCTGCAGGGGAGTTGACTTCGATATAGCGAAGCTCAAGATCTTTGCCGCCTTCGGGAAGCTGGCCGGATCTGCCCCAGCCTACGCATTCGATCTCCTCCTGATAAGGCTCAACTACTGAAATTGCAGCCTTTTCTATCTTCCAGGAAGGGATCTGGAAATCTTCGATCTCGGCCTTACCGCCGAAGCCTTCGATCTCGCTCTTGAGCAGCTCAGCTGCCTTAAGTTCATCTTCGGTGCCGCCGAAACGGGTGAAGCTCAGTCTCTGCAGCAGATCATATGTGTATTTTTCTTCGTTAAACATGTGGATCCTCCGTTGATTCAGTCCGATTATTCAGCTTTTTCTTCTTTTTTCTCTTCCTTGGGCTCTTCATCAGCGATCAGTGGACGGCTGGTGATCATGCCCTTCCAGCGCTCCAGGTCCTTGGTGATCTTTTCGGAGAACTTCCTGGGGATGGGGTTGACTGCCGCATTGACAATGCCTGTGCTGTATTCGATGACGAAAGCGATGCATTCTGCCAGGCACTGAGGATCCATCTGGCTAAGATCGTCTCTGTAGTTGTGGATCTCTGCGCCGCCTCTGGGTCTGTCCTGACCGAAGCTGCAGGAGGGAACGCCGTATCCGGCCAGAACGGAGGAATCGCTGGCGTACATGCCGGCATAGCTCTTCATGGGCCAGCCCTTGATCTTGGCATACATGTCGGTGTAGTGCAGAACTATGTCATCTGCGGTAGCGCAGAAGAGGTTCCTGCAGATGGGGGCGCCAAGCATATCGATGTTGATGTCGAAAATGGTCTTTTCCAGCTCTTCTTTGTGGGTCTCGCAGTAGGACCTGGAACCATAGGAGCCGATCTCCTCGCTGCCGCACCACAGGAAGCGTACGGTCCTCTTGGGAGGATTCTGCTTGAAATAGTGCATGGCTTCCAGCAGGGTTACACAGCCGGAGCCGTTGTCCCAGCTGCCCAGAGCATAGATCACGGTGTCACAGTGAGCGGAGAAGAGAACTGCTTCTTCGGGGATCTCAGTTCCGGGGATCTCTGCCACGGCATAGTTGCCCTTGAGCCTTTTCGGAGTCTGCTGGATAACTAAGGTAAGCTCTTCGCCTGCATGCTCGGTTATAAGCTCCTTCGCGTCTGTCATGTGAATGGATACGCCCGGCATATCCACATGCGCAGATTCGGTCAGCGCCCTGATGCGCGGTCCCTTGTGGATCCTTTCATCGTCATAGAGGCCGCCGTGGATGGCGATAAAGGCAACAGCGCCTTTTTCCTTCATCTTCTTGAGATTGTTGTCTCGTACGCCGGCGCCGAGAGTGATAACAATCTTGCCCTTGATATCTGCCAGATCTGCATCTTCTTCGGTGGTGTTCACGAATTTGAAGGGTGCGGTGATCCCTTCATCGGGGGTGTTGCCGGAGTAGGGAATGCCCCAGACCTGGTATTCTTTGCCGCCCTTGACGCAGAGTCCTACCTTGTCAATTGTAGCGTCGGTAAGGTTATAGGTCTCGTGATATGCCTTTAAGCCCAGAGCCTCGGCTTCCTGTACAAAGTAGTCGCAAGCCTCTTTTTCACCTTCGCTTCCGGTGATGCGGCTGTAGGACAGGGTCTTGGTGTATTCCCATGCACGCTCCTTGTTAACAAACATAGTTACAATTCTCCTTTCTATAATATGAATAAAATAATTAATTATTCGGTTTAATCATGAATTAATGCGAAATATACATCATCCTTGACGCTAATGTAAAATTGTAGTATATTCATTATAGTCAATTTGCTTTCGATATGAAAGCCCAAAAGTTATTTCCAGAAGGGAGATATTCATGAAAACTAGAATAATATCTGTTTTACTGATTCTCAGCATGCTTTTCTCTCTCGCAGCATGTGGCGGCGATTCCGGCAAAGCAAATACTCCGGATGGCGAAACCTATGCTACTGAGTTCGTAGACTGGGAAGAGCAGAGAAGGGAAGTTACCACCTTCCTGATGAACTACACCGAGGCTTCTGCAACTGCGAAGCTGCTGGTACAGACAGTAAGCCCTCTGCTCGAGCATGATGCTCACGGTAAGCTTGTTCCTGCTCTTGCTGAGAGCTGGGAATCCAATGCTGACGCAACCAAGTGGACCTTCCATCTTAAGAAGGGTCTCTACTGGGTAAATCAGAAGGGCGAAAAGAAGAGCGAGATCACAGCTTATGACTGGCTGACCGCTCTTGAATGGGACCTGAACTATCAGAAGAATGAGGGTTACAACAGCTCCATGCCCAACCTTCTGATCAAGGGCTGCCAGGAATACTACGACACCGTAAAGGAAATGGACGTAGATGCCGGCAAGGCTCTGAAGTACACCGATCCTATGTTCCAGAGCGTAGGTATCAAGGCTCCTGACAAGTATACTCTTGAATTCGAAATGGCAGCCCCCTGCCCGTACTTCGATACACTTGCCACCTGCACCTGCCTCTTCCCGATCTGCCAGGATCTGGTTGATGAGATCGGCGTAGACGGTGTGTTTGGACAGCAGCCCGACACCATGTGGTATTGCGGACCCTACCGCATCACTTCCTATGTAAACAACAACTCCAAGATTTTGACCAGAAACGAAGAGTACTGGGATAAGGAATCCCAGCTGTTCGACACCGTTACCATTCTTATGGTACAGGATGCTAACGCTGATGATACCATGTTCTTCAACGGCGAGATCGACAGCTGCCAGCTTTCCGACGCAAACCTGCGTATGATCGTTGACGATCCTAACAGCGAGTGGAAAGATTACCTTGTAAAGATCCACACCAAGCCGGCTAACCAGACTCTGCTGTGGAACTATGCAAAGAACAATAGCGATGGCACACCCGATACCAACTGGAACAAGGCTATCGCAAACGAAAACTTCCGTCAGTCCATCCGTTACGGAATGCAGCTGAGAGATCTGTGGGCTTATTATGACTACATCGATCCCGAATCCTGCGTATGCAACACCTTCTCCGCTCCCGGCGTAGCACAGTTCTCCAATGGACAGGACTATGCAGACCGTATCGAGGAGATCATGGGCCGCCCCGGAATCCGTTATGACCAGAAGAAGGCAGATGACTTCGTCAGCAAGGCTAAGGCTGAACTGACAGCACAGGGCGTAACCTTCCCCGTAACCATGAACTTCTATGTAAAGGCCGGCGACCAGGCTCAGCTCGACAGAGCAGAGATCCTCGAGACCCTTATCGAAGGCATCGCAGGCAAGGATTACATCGACTTCGTTATCGGAACCTATGTAAGCTCCTCCTCTAAGGAAGTTACCAACCCGTCCCTCCACTCCTTCTCTCTGATCGGCTGGATCGCAGACTACGGTGATCCTTCCAACTTCATCGACCAGATCCAGAAGGGCAACACCTCCGTAGGCTTTGGTCACAGAACCATGAAGCTGAACGATATGGAAGTATCCGAGGCCAGCAAGCAGTTCGATACCTACACCAAGATGACCAAGGATGCAGACGCCATCGTAAACAACAACGATGCTCGTTATGAGGCTCAGGCTCAGGCCGAAGCTTACCTGCTCGATCACGCTCTGATCATTCCTCTGTATGTAACCATTCCCTGGAGAATCACCAAGATCAATACCTATACTGCCCCGTTCTCCAGCTACGGTGTAACCAGACATCTGTACAAGAACATGAATGTTACCACCAAGAATGCATACACAGCTGAAGAGTACGATCAGTTCCTCAAGGACTATGAAGCCGCAGAATAAGGCAAAAGCTTAACTGACTATTGTTATTATGCTCAACGGCAGGCTATGCCCGGGAGATTCCCGGGCATGGCCGGTTTTATTAGATACAGTTCTTTTGAGGAGGTGACCGGCTTAAATGCTGAGATATTCACTTAAGCGTCTGTTTCAGTCGCTGTTTACACTGCTGGCCATCGTTACAATAGTATTTCTGCTGATGCACCTGCTTCCCAATGAGTATTACTTCACCGAGGAAGAAGTTATCAAGTGGACTGATCAGCAGAAAGCAGATGCTCTTGCTGCATCAGGCCTGCTGGATCCTCTTCCGATACAGCTGTTCCGCTACTACGGAAATCTGTTCAGGTTTGATTTCGGAACATCGAGAAGACTTCAGTCCGGTGTTCCGGTAATGCAGATCATCGCCAGCAAATTTGCGATCTCCATGCGTCTTGGTCTTATAGGCCTTGCTTTTTCCATGGTTCTTGGTATAAGCATGGGTATACTTCAGACCAGACATAAGGATGGAATTATAGACGGCATAGGTACCGGATATACGGTATTCGTCAATGCCGTACCGGCCATCGTGCGTTATTCTCTTATACTTTTCTTTGGCTCGCGCTTCCTGAAGCTGCCCAGCATGTATTCCATAAGAAAACCGGTGCTGAGCGCGATACTTCCGGTAGCTTGTCTTACTCTGACTTCTCTGGCCCGCTATGCTCTGTGGGTACGTCGTTATATGGTAGATGAACTGAATAAGGACTATATAAAGCTGGCAAGGATCAAGGGTATGAGCAATAAGCAGATCATGGTCAGCCATGTGCTCAAGAATGCCATGGTTCCTATGGTCCAGTACATTCCGGCATCGGTGCTCCTTACTGTAGGCGGTTCCCTTCTGGTAGAGAGATTCTTCTCCATTCCCGGCATGGGGCCTCTGATGACCGATGCTATCGGACGCTACGATATTAACGTAGTTCAGACTTGTATATTAGTTTATGCTTCTTTGGGCATCTTGGGTGTATTCCTCGGTGACGTGCTCATGAGCATCATAGATCCGCGCATCAGACTTACAGGAAAGGGGAGTACGAGATAATGGAAAACAAAGACGATCGTTTCCGTTTTGTGGAATACTCCGCCGAAGCTGCCGAGCGGAGCGGATACTCCAATTATTCCTACTGGCGCAGCGTTTTTCAGAACTTCTTTAAGAAGAAATCCGCCGTGTTCATGGTATTTGTCTTCTTTGCGGTAGTTATATTCTCCTTCATCGCTCTGAAAATAGGACACTATAACTATGCTGAACTGAAGACCAATTCATCTACTGCGTTTGTCAGATCCTTCGATAAGGAATACTGGTTCGGTACAGACAATCTGGGCAGAGACTACTGGTGTCAGGTATGGTATGCCGCTCAGGTATCCATCAGACTGGCTCTGATAGTTGCCGTCGGCGAATGTATAGTCGGCGTCATCATAGGCTGCCTCTGGGGTTACGTGCGCTGGCTTGACAGACCCATCACCGAGGTCTACAACATCATGAGCAATGTGCCCACCATCATCTACATGACACTGATCGCGCTTCTTGTCGGACAGTCCTTCAGGACCATGGCCTTTTCGCTGATAGCCACGGGCTGGCTTACCATGGCAAGAAATGTGCGCAACCTGGTTCTCATGTACAGAGACCGTGAATATAATCTGGCTTCCCGCTGCCTGGGCACTCCTGTGCGCAGGGTACTCAGCAGAAATCTGCTGCCTTACCTGGTAAGCGTTATCATCCTCAGACTTGCGCTTTCCATCCCCGGAACCATAGGTATGGAATCCACACTGAGCTACCTGGGCCTGGGCCTGGATGTAAATACCCCATCCCTTGGCATACTGCTCAGAAACGCCAGAAACTACTTCGTAAACTATCCGCACCTGCTGGTCTGGCCGGCGCTGATCGTTTCCCTTATAACCGTTACTTTCTATCTGGTAGGCAATGCATTCTCCGATGCAGCTGACCCCAGAAACCACGTCTAGGAGTGTGAGAAAAATGGCAGACTATAAAGACAAAGAACCCATTCTCTCCGCCCGCGATGTGGAGATACAATTCACTTTAAGAGGTCAGGTGCTGACCGCTATCAGAAAGTGCTCTCTGGATCTTTATGATGGAGAGACCCTGGCGATCGTAGGCGAATCCGGCTCCGGAAAGAGCGTATTCACCAAGTCCTTCCTCGGCATGCTGGATGGCAATGGCAGCATTACCAACGGCACCATAATGTATGGTGGAAACGATATTTCCAAGTACACCACAGAAGAACAGTGGCTTACCATAAGAGGCAAGAAGATCTCCATGGTAATGCAGGATCCCATGACCTCCCTCAACCCGCTTAGAAAGGTGGGCGGACAGATCGCAGAATCCATGAAGATAGCTCAGGGCCTGAGCGATGAAGAAGCTAAGAAAAAGGCTCTGGAGATGATGGTCAAGGTAGGCATTCCCGATCCCGAACGCAGATACAATCAGTATCCGCACGAGTTCTCCGGCGGCATGCGTCAGCGTGTGGTAATCGCTATCGCTGCTGCCTGCCATCCCCAGATACTCATCTGCGACGAGCCTACTACTGCTCTGGATGTAACCATTCAGGCTCAGATACTGGAGCTGATCAAGGAGCTTCAGAGAGACCTGCATATGACAGTTATATACATCACCCACGACCTGGGAGTTGTAGCTAATGTTGCCGACCGTGTAGCGGTAATGTACGCAGGACAGATCATCGAATACGGACTCGTAAACGAGATCTTCTACGATGCATGGCATCCCTATACATGGGCGCTGCTTTCATCCCTGCCTCAGCTGGGCGTCAAGGGTCAGCCCCTTCCCGCAATCGAAGGAACTCCCCCGAACCTGTTCTACGAGGTCAAGGGCGATGCTTTCGCTCCCAGAAACAAGAGAGCGCTGGCTATCGATTTCGAAGAAGAACCTCCGTTCTTTGAAGTTACTCCGACCCACTACGCCAAGACCTGGTATCTGGATCCGAGAGCTCCCAAGATCGAGCAGCCTGAGATCATAAAGGTACTCAGAAACCACTTCGACCGCAGCGAAGGAAAGGAGGCTTAGTCCAATGGCAGAAAAAGAAAAGCTTATTGAGGTTAAGAACCTTCAGGTAGCCTTCGGCTCCGGCCAGAAAAAATTCGTTGCTGTAAACGAGGTAAACTTCGACATCTATAAAGGCGAGACCTTCGCGCTGGTAGGCGAATCCGGTTCCGGAAAGACCACCATAGGAAGAGCCATCCTCAGGATCAATCCCGTAACTGAAGGCGAGATCTACTACAAAGGCCGCCGCATTTCCGGCAAGATCTCAAAAGAACTGGACGTCGAGGTGATCAAGAACATACAGATGATCTTCCAGGATCCTATGGCATCTCTTAACGAGCGCGCCAAGGTAGACTACATCGTCTCCGAAGGTCTTTACAATTTCCATCTGTACAAGGATGAAGCTGACAGAAAGAGAAAGGTGGAGGATGCGCTCCGCGAAGTAGGACTGCTGCCCGAATTCGCATCCAGATTCCCGCACGAGTTCTCCGGCGGACAGCGTCAGCGTATCGGCATTGCAAGAGCGCTGATCATGGAACCTGAATTCGTCGTGGCTGATGAGCCTATTTCGGCTCTGGATGTATCCATCAGAGCGCAGGTACTGAACCTGCTGAACAGCCTGAAGGAGAGCCGCGGCCTTACTTACATGTTTATCGCCCACGATCTTAGCGTTGTTCGCTTTATTTCTGACCGCGTGGCAGTAATCCATAAGGGCCGCATAGTGGAGCTGGCTGAATCCGAAGAACTCTTCCAGCATCCTCTGCATCCCTACACCAAGGCACTGCTCTCTGCAGTTCCCATCCCTGATCCCGAACTGGAAAAGAAGAAGCAGCTTCTGGTCTACGATCCTTCCGTTCACGATTACACCATAGACAAGCCCAGCTGGGAGGAGATCAAGCCCGGACACTTCGTCTATGGCAACAAGAGGGAAATGGCTGAATATAAGGCTGAGATCGACGGCTAAAGCGCAATGAAGAAGATACTCAAGCTCTACGAACCAAAGCTCCGCCATCTGATACTGTACCGCACCACCGGTATGATAGCGGTGGGGCTTCTGGCCGTCCTGCTATGGGACAGGTTCCTGCGGAGCGGTCAGATGAGCATAGTCCGCGACGGCTTTTTTACCGCAGGCATCATATGCTTTTTCTACGCCTGGCTGTCCTATCTGGGACTGGACGGTATGGGCGCGGACAGGCTGTTCAAGACCGACCTGGACAAGAGCAAGAATAAGCGTACAGTCTTCAAGGCAGGAGATATGGCCGATTTTGTGGACGAACACATACCCAGGATGGAGGAGCTGGGCAAAGACCAGCAGCGCTTTGTGCGGCTGGCTTCGGGGCTGCTTTCGGGTGCTTTCTTCATGATACCGTCTCTGACGGTCCTGATTACGGGCTATATCCGCTGAGCCGCAAGTCCAAACAGTTTATAAAACATTTCACTATATAAGGGAAGGCGCAGGAACTTCCTGCGCTTTTCTGAATCTATGGAGGACAATCTATGAAACAGTACGAAATCAAAAAGACACAGCTTGAGGCTTACTCTGACGCGTATGTAAACGACAAGATGAGCCAGATGGCTACGCTGGCCCTCTCCAAGACCGATCTCAACGATGCGATCTTCAGCCTGGACGGCGCAAACAAGATGAACCACATGTTCTCTATCGATATCAAGACCATGTCCGTCACCAATCAGGAGAAGAGCGGACGCTGCTGGCTTTTCGCCGCCTGCAATGTAGTGCGCGAAAAGATCGCCAAGGATCTTAATCTCGACAGATTCGAAATCTCCCAGAGCTTCCTGGCTTTCTGGGACAAATTCGAGCGCTGCAATTACTTCCTTGAGAACATGATCGAGACCGCAGCTCTGCCCCCCGATGACAGAAACGTTTCCTTCATCCTCAAGACCGGCGTACACGATGGCGGTCAGTGGACCATGTTCACAAACATCGTAAAGAAGTACGGCATCGTTCCCAAGAGCGTATACGGTGAGAGCGCACAGTCCTGCAACACCAGATCTGTGAACTCCATGATCAACCGCTACATGAAGGTCTGCGCCATCAAGCTCCGCAACATGATCAAGGACGGCGCTGACGAGGCTTCAGTTCAGGCTGAGAAGGAAAAGATGCTCTGCAAGGCTTACAAGTTCCTCTGCACCTGCTACACCGAGCCTCCCAAGAGCTTCGACTTCGAATATGTCGATAAGGACAAGAAGTATTACTGCGTTCCCGGCTTAACTCCCAAGAGCTTTGCTGAAAAGTATGTAGGCAGCCTGCTGGATGACGCTGTGAGCGTTATCAATGCTCCCACAGCTGACAAGCCCTATGGCAAGACCTACACTGTCCGTTACTTGGGCAATGTTGTAGGCGGCGACATCGTATGCCACCTGAACATCACCATCGACCAGATGAAGGAAGCCATCATCAAGCAGCTGAGCGCCGGCAAGATCGTATGGTTCGGCAGCGACTGCGGCAAGTGGGGCGACAGAAAGAGAGGCATCTGGGACAACGATTCCTTCAATGCAGAGCTTCTGACCGGCCTTGATCTTGAGATCAGCAAGGAAGACGGACTCGATTATGGTTTCTCCGCCATGAACCACGCAATGTGCATCACCGGTGTAAACCTTGTTGACGGCAAGCCCAACCGCTGGAAGATCGAGAACAGCTGGGGCGAAGAAGCAGGCGTTAAGGGCTACTATGTATGCTCCGATAAATGGTTCGATCAGTTCGTATATCAGGCAGCCATCGAGAAGGAATACCTGGGCGAGCTGGCCAAGCTGGCTGAGCAGGAGCCCAAGATGCTCGAGGCATGGGATCCCATGGGCACTCTGGCTGACTAACAGAAACAGAATAAGATCAGAGACAGCAATGTCCTGAAAATAACCATTAAAAAACCCCTTCCCCTTGGGTCCGGCCCATCGGGGAGGGGTTTTTACTATTCAGCTTGCGGTCTATCCGCGCTTTGCAAAGTCTTCTGCAGCTTTCAGCAGATAATCCGCATCATCATCGTTGTTGAATATGCCTACGGAGATGCGTACCGATCCGCGGCCGCCGCTGAGGCAGATGTTTCTGTTCCTGCAGAACTCGAAGAGTCCGTCGGGATCAGGTCCCTTTATTACCAGTGTGGCTCCGTGTTCGCTGTCCTTGTCAGAAGTGAGTATTTCGTAGCCGAGCCCGGCAAAGCCTTTGTAGAGCTTGTTATACAGTCCGTTTATATGCTCCCATATGCGCTCTATTCCGGTGTCCAGAAGCATTTTTACGCTGTCATGCATAATATATCCACCAAGATTGTCCAGCGTGGAATTTTCGAGCTTTCTGGCGGAGCCGCTGTCCTTGCATATGATCTCGGGCTCACCCTCTCTTGATACAGACATGACAAAGCCTGCTGCGGTGTATACCGGCCAGACATGCTCGAGCAGCTGAGGGGTCGCATATACAAATGCAGTGCCTTCTTCGCCGCAAAGGCCCTTATATGAAGCGGCTGTCACCATATCCACGCCCCATTCCTCGGCGGAGAAGGGCTTCTGACCGAGGCTTTGTATGGCATCTACAAGCAGGAAAACGCCGTGCTCTCTGCACCAGTGACCCAGAGTCTTTACATCCAGGCACCAGCCGCTGCCAGACTGCACGTGGCTTACGGCGATTATCCTGGTATGTTCATCCGCAAGAGCTATTATGTCCTCGGGATAGATCCTGAGATCCTCTCTGGCAGGCAGTATGCGGACCTCCAGTCCCTTGGTCTTCTTAAGGTTCAGGCAGGGCATCTTGACAGATGCGTGCTCCTGCTGAAGGGTTATCACATTGTCTCCCGGCTGGAAATCGAAGCCCTGCAGGATCGCATTCATGCCTTCGTTGGTATTTCTTGTGTATGCCACCTGCTGCGGTCCGACGCCGCCGATCAGCTGGTTTATATATTCACGGCCTTCGTCAAGATGCTTGAAGAACACGCCTCTTCCGGGGCCGCCTCTCTGGTTTTCTGCCGCCGCTTCGACCCAGTCATCGAAGTACTTCTGCGCAGATTTTCTTCCCAGCAGAGTTCCTCCGCAGTCGTAAGCTACATCAAAATATACACATCTTTCTGTGACGGGGAACAGCGCCCGAATATCATCATTCCATGCCATAATTTCACCTGTTTCCGATACAACTATAAGGATTTATTGATATAATGTTATCATCAGAAAGAGTATTAAGCAAGTTGATGTTGTTTTCAGCGAAAGGATGTATTTATGAACAGTGTAGATGAGAAGCTGCAGGAACTGGGAATAGAACTTACCCTGGCTCCGTCTCCTGTGGCGAATTACGTAAGCGTGCAGAAGGCCGGCGATATATGGTTTTTCTCAGGCGCAGGTCCCTTTAAGGACGGAAAGCCTGCCATGTTCGGACGGCTCGGAGAGGATCTGGATAAGGAGGCGGGCTATGAAGCCGCAAGGCTTACGGCAATAAACATGCTCGCTATCCTCAAACGGGAGCTGGGCGGCGACTGGGACAGGCTGGAGCAGATAGTTAAGCTCAATGGATATGTTTCTTCTACAGCGGACTTTTACGAGCAGCCGGCTGTCATTAACGGCGCCTCGGATCTGCTGGTGGCGGTCCTCGGAGACCGCGGCCGCCATGCCAGGACTGCTTTGGGCACCAATGTGCTGCCCTTCAGGACTCCGGTGGAAATAGAAATGATAGTAAAGGTAAAATAGGAGGAAGCTATGAGACAGAGTTTCGGAAAAAGGCCGCTGATCTATCCTCAGCCGGTGCTTATGATAGCAACATATAACGATGACGGAAGCGTCGATGTGATGAATGCCGCCTGGGGCGGAGTGGGGGATGACAATCAGGTATTCCTGTGCCTCAGCCCCGATCACAGGACCGTTAAGAATATACTTAAGCGCAAGGCTTTTACCGTCAGCTTCGCAACAGAGAGCACCGTTGTGCCTGCAGACTATGTGGGCATGGTCTCCGGCAACAATACTCCGGACAAGTTCGAAAGGTCCGGGCTGCATGCGGAAAGATCCGAATTTGTGGATGCTCCGGTCATTACGGATTTCCCCGTATGCATGGAGTGCGAGCTTGAATCTTATGAAGACAAACACTGCCACTGCTTCGGAAACATTGTGAACACCAGCGTTGATGAGAGCGTCCTGACAGATGGTAAGATCGATCCAGCAAAGCTCAGCGCAATTGCCTTCGACATCGGAAACGGCCAGTACCTGAAGGTCAAAGAGGTTCTTGCAAAGGCCTTCAGCGCCGGAGCAGTGCTGAAATAGCATAGTAATGCTTAAATAGCGCAGCAGACAGCATAAAGAAAAAGACGGGTCAGACCCGTCTTTTTGTGTTAGATCATCGGTTATCTGATGAATTATACTGTGGCGCTTTCGGGCATGAACGGATTCCGGCAGCTAAGCTTTTCGGGAGAAGGTCCTGACCAGATAGAGAGAATATCCGCCCAGAACAACGACGATCAAAACAAGATTGAGTATCATTTCAGTATCCGGGTTCAGCGTTCCTTTGGCTGAAAACACTTTGAGCGCGTTGTTTGCGGAGTGGAACAGGATGCATGGAATCAGAGATCTCCCGTGGCAGAAGATCAGTACAAGCACGAACCCGACCATGACGGCGAATGCTATCTGTGTCAGGGAAGAAGCCAGATCCCTGCCGCTTCCGTTGAACAGATTTACTATGTGACCTATGCCAAAGGTCAGTGAAGATACGATAATGGCCGACTTCGGGTCATCCTTTTCCATTGCCCTGAACAGCAGCCCGCGAAAAATGACCTCTTCCAGGAAGCCTACGCAGCACATGCTGATAAAAAACAGCAGCGCATCCGGAAAGCCATACTGCAGCTTGATCCCACCCCAGAAAGCGGTAGATGCGATTATGATAAGCGGCAGGTAATAAAGAAAGCGCTTCGCAGGGACAGTCGGTTTGCAAAAGCCGTATTTTTCGCTCAGATTATTACTTCGGATCCAGTAAAACAGGATCAGAGACATCACAATATGCAGAACGGCAGTTGCGGATTTGATAATGCCAAGGCTTACCGAAAGCTGATCCGCCAGGCTGCTGAGTACCACATAGGCAATGATCCACAGGATCGCAAAAGTCATTTCGCTTTTCTTATAGATTTTCGTCATTTTGATTCCATCCCCTTTCTGCTCCGTCTGCGATCATGATCAGTGCTTTCCGGATCGCATCGGGGTCACATTTCATAGCATTATTCGCGATCATGCTTGCATAACCATGTACAAGAGCCACCAAAGGCTCGAAAAAAGCTGCAGCATCGTCCGTTGACAGCTTAGCTTCTGCGCTTACTGCTGCAAGGATATCAGCAGTTTCGGGGGCTGTGATAAGATCTTTCAGACTGGATCCGGAAAAGCGGCCTGACTGAAAAAGGAATTGAAACAGCCTGGGTTCTTCCTCTGCAAAGCGGATATACCTGAGCCCCATCTCCAGGAGATCTTCCCCTGCAAGAATGTATTCGCTGTGGAGCGCATCTGCCCTTTGATAAGTTTGGTCTTTAAGCGTATCAATACTGGAAAACTGATACATGATAGGCTGCGTTGAACAGCCAAGGAAAGCGGCAAGATTTCTGGCGGTCAGAAACTCATGCCCCTTTTCCCGGATCAGCCGGATGGCTCCTTCTATAATGTCTTCTTTTGTCGTTGTAGGCCGTTTTGGCATAAATGTCCCCTCCAAATATTATAACAACTGTTATTATATTCTGCTTCTGTCTGATTTTCAATACAGGAAAACGCTTTTAGAGAAAAAAACAGGACCGTTCTGCCCTTTCGGGTTCGAATCCCCTAAGCTCTTGATTCAGAAAAAAAAAACAGCTTGCCTGAAGGCAAACTGTTTTTTTACTGGTGGACCTTAGGGGATTCGAACCCCTGACCTCCACACTGCCAGTGTGGCGCGCTCCCAACTGCGCCAAAGGCCCATATATTAAGTGTACGCTTAAAATGCGTACACTTAATAATACCAAATTATTTAGATTTGTAAAGAGGTTTTATCACTTTTTGCCCCAAATGACGGCTCTTGACACGTCAATTACAGATAATCGTTTATTAGCGATAAACGATTAAAACTTGAAATTGCTGGCTTTGCAGAAATGTCTTACTATTTCTTAGCACTCGGCCAGAACCTCGCAGAGTATGCCGTAGGCGCGGTCGAAGGAAGCCAGATCCAGCTTTTCATCGGGGGTGTGAGCACCGGAGGCAATGGGTCCGTAGGTGATGATGTCAAGATCTGGCTCCAGTCCCTTGAAGGTTCCGCACTCAAGGCCGCCGTGGCCTGCCAGTTCTTCCAGCTCAACATCGTGCTTCTTGAGAACAGCGCGGAGCGTGTCTCTGAGCGGGGAGACCTCGCTGTAAGCCCAGCCATCGGAATGATCCTTTATCTCTACATTCACTCCCAGAAGCTTGCCGAGGAGCACAGCCTGCTCGCAGGTCAGCTCCATATGGCTGTTGAGAGCAGCTCTGGAAAGGCATTCAACATAGATCTCGCTGTCGGTCGTGGTCACCACGCCTGCATTATTGGAGGATGTGGTAAGACCTTCGATCTTCATGGAGCGGTTGAACATTCCGTTGGGGAGCAGGAAGAGGAAGTCGATGAAGGCATCGCTTCTTTCCTTTACGATGCGCTTGTCAGCTGCAGCATCCTTGATGGCTGCCTTAAAGCCTGCATCGCTGAACTCAAGCTCGGTCCAGATGGTCTTTTCGATAACTGCCAGCTTTTCTTCGATCTGGGCCTTGGATGCCTTGGAAGTGAAGCATACAAAGGCTTCTCTTGGGATGGCATTGAACTTCATGCCGCCTCTGAAGCTTACCAGCTGAAGCTCTATGCCTGCCAGCTGCAGCTCCTTCAGTATTCTTGCAGCAATCTTGTTGGAGTTGCCCAGCTCCTTGTTGATGGCGCCGCCGGAGTGGCCGCCCTTAAGGCCGGTGATCTCCAGCATATAAGCGGGGTCGCTGTTGGGCTCGAAGCTGATAGGGCAGTGGCCGATAATAGTGGTGACGCCTGCGGAGGATACCATGGTCCTGACCTCGCCGCCGCCGTCCAGATTGATGTAGCGCTTGCCGTGGATATCGGAAGCCTTCATGTGGGATGCGCCCAGGAGTCCTATCTCCTCCATTACGGTGAACATGCAGGAAAGGGGAGGATGGGGCAGCTTGTCATCTTCCAGAATAGCCATCATATAAGCGATGCCGTATCCATCGTCGGCGCCGAGTGTGGTGCCGCGGGCGTGGAGCCAGCCTTCTTCATCCACATACAGATCCAGAGGATCTTTCTCAAAATCGTGCTCCACATCGTTGTTCTTCTCGCATACCATGTCCAGATGGCCTTGCAGAATGATGGGGGGCTTGTCTTCGTAACCGGGGCTTGCGGGCTTGTCGACTACCACGTTCCAGACCTCGTCCTGAGTATACTTCAGTCCGTGAGCCTTGGCGAACTCCACTACCCAGTCGCTGGCCGCCTTCTCGTTGCGGGAGCCCCTGGGTATCTTGGAGAGCTCGTTGAAGTAGTAGCAATAGCGTTTGCTGAGATCAAATTCCATATATTTACCTCCTGATAACTGCGCAGCGCAAGGCCGCACAAAAGCTTAACTTATTCAACGCCTGCTATGGTGACGTTCTCCAGCCTTGTGACCGCAGGGATCACAGCATTGCTGTACTGACGGGTCTCTTTGGACATGTACATTTCGGCCAGATTGTCCGCCATGTTGCCGGAGACAGAACCGCCGGACACGGGTGTTACATTGCCCTCACCGTCGTGGTAGTAAGCAAGGCGGATCTCTCCGAAGATATCTCCGGTCATGGAATCCACCTGAAAATCGGAGAACTCCACGACTTCCAGGAACTTGCCCTGACGCAGCTCGGCTGCAGATCTGCTTCCACCGCCGGCTTTCCAGTTGGAGACACTGAAGGCATTCTCAAGTCCGAGATACTGGGAGAACATTCTTCCGCCCACGTATTCCTGCGGCACTGAATCCTTTATAAGAATGGTATCTCTTATGGGCGCTCCTTCCGGGTCGTAAGCGAAGTTGCTGGGGGAATCCTGCAGCACGCGCAGAGTCTCAAGGCTTATGCGGTCGCCCTTGATGTTCTCCGCCAGGGGCTTGCCCGGCTCGAAGCTGCTCATGCGGCGTACCACCATTGCTGCATTCAGATTGTCAAGGAAGTAGTAATAGACCTGCAGCGCTGCATCGGTAGAGAGCACCATGGCTGCTTTGCCGAGCGCCGGTGTAGGCTTGGTCAGCAGTCTGTCCTTGCCTATCTTAAGGGTCTCTTCCACATCCTCCTTAAGGGTCTTGGGGTTGCAGGCGCCAAGCTCGTAGAGCCTGTAAAGCTCTATCTCGTGGCCGTCTTTCCTGGCGTTTACCACCACCTCCACCATGGAGGAAGGATAATGCTCGGTAATATCCACGCCCTCGGAGTTGATGAGTCTGCGCTCCACCTGATTTGTAAAGATCTCATAGCTGTTCAGGTCCTCTGTCTCAGTCTCCTGAACATTGTTCATGGCCTCAATAAAGGCCTTTGCCTCCTCTGCCAGGGGACGGAGCTCCGCCTTGATGGGCTCAGCTTTCTTAGGAGCATTCAGCTTGTAGGGCCTGTTCTTAACAAGAGATGCCTGATAAACAAGGTCTGCAGCGATCTTCTTAAGAGCGTCCTCGCTTTCCGTAGGCGCAACGTCCGCAGAAGCAATGCCAAGGCTCTGCCCGTCTTCGCTGAGCTTATAGACCTTAAGCGTAATGTGTTCCACATTCTTGGCTCTGTTCTGGTCCAGCTTGCGGCCGATGAAGTAGAACTCCCAGCCTGTGGTTTTGGTATCGACTATTTCCCAGGCATCGGCGCCGGAAGCTTTAAGTATGTTGATATATTTTTCCATTATCCGAGCCTCCCGATAGTCTTAAGATAGGGGCCGCCGTCGGAGACCTTGACCCATTCCTTGTGGCCTTTGCCGCAGCCGCCGGAACCGAATACCAGCCGGTCGGGGCTTGCCATGGAAATATTGCCGAGCAGGTCAGGCACATAGCCGGTCATTATGACAGGCGCAACCACCTTGCCGGTGAGCTTGCCGTCCTTTATTTCCCTGCCCATCTGCAGTATGCACTGAATGCCCCAGTGTTTGGGATCCTCCATGCCGCTTTCCATGCCCTCCAGCAGGTAG
>JAEEGL013865764.1_pt1 | contig 41687 bp, 31 predicted proteins | sample 9134231 | NCBI WGS metagenome assembly JAEEGL01 (sample SAMN16246548, study PRJNA631951) | gut metagenome | biome: gut microbiome; feature: rumen; material: fiber-attached | host: Bos | place: Iran: Karaj | collected 2018-10
AATTCAGCAGCTGCTCTGCTGGAAGGTCCGTTTGTGCTGCCGCAACCGGCGACCAAAAAGACCATTGCGGCCGCAACGGCCAGCAAACTGAATTTTTTCATAACAGTGATTTTGTGATTGGTTTGATATGTTTGTGTGTTGATTTTACTTATGACCGCAACTTGGATAATGCAAAAATACTACAATATGATAAAAAATAATAAGCGCTGGCAATTATCAAATTCATATTGTCAAAAAGCAAATGATTACGTTTTTTACATGAAGATTGGGACTTTTGCAGAAGGTGCTCCAAAATAAAAAACAACAAGTTATGCAACCACGAACAGGATTGGATTTCAAAAAAAGCGAGGGTCAAAAAACAAGAGCAAATAACCGCATCGAACGGCCAAACGCTCAATAAAGCGTAAAAAAGTGACTAATTGTAACCTGAAAGAGTTGTAAAAACAAAGAGAATGACTATATTAGCAACTGCGATTTTTGATACGCCACCAAAACGGAGCAATCGCAAATAAATAAGTCCGAAACTGTTTTGACAATGGAGCACATTACTGATACCGCCGGTCCTGATTATGGGAACGCTCAAGACAAAAGCATGAATCCCGGTGCGGATAATTCCTTGAGTACAACAGAAGCCGTCTCTCTCGATAACTCTTATTCACAAGAAGAAGTGCAGCATGTTGAAGGCTCCCTCCACTTGAAATACCTTGTCATAAACCCTTATGACCTTCTTTGGGGTATGGCCGTCAACTCCGTAGGATTCCAGGAGATAGGTCCGGGTATGCCGTATCCTCCTGCTAACCACCCTTCCAGATACCTGTTTTCAGCCGAAAAAGGAAGAATCCTCAACGAGTACCAGCTGATTTATATCACTAAAGGTAAAGGCTATTTCACCAGTGCGTCTTTAGGGCACAAAGTCCCTGTCACCAAGGGAACCATGTTCCTTCTCTTCCCTGGAGAATGGCACACGTATTATCCCGATCCCGATACCGGTTGGAAGGAATTCTGGATCGGATTCAGCGGAAGCCATATGGATCACTGGCTCAGCAACGGATTCTTCTCCAAGTCGAAGCCGATTTACACTGTCGGACTCCACAATGACATGGTGGAATTATATGACAAGGCCATAAAAACGGCGATGGACCAGGAATCCGGATTCCAGCAGCTGCTCTCCAGCATAGTATCCCATCTGCTTGGTTTGGCGTATTTCTACGAGAAGAACCAGGCGTACCGTTCAAGCGAGATCGGAGACCAGATCAACAGGGCCAAGATCATGATCATGGAGCAGTTCCGCACAATCAAGCCCGAAGAAATAGCCAAGACCCTCTGCATGGGTTATTCAAACTTCAGGAAAGTATTCAAGGAATACACCGGATTCTCTCCCGCTAAATACATCCAGGAAGTCAAGTTCAGCAAGACCAAGGAAGAACTCACCAACAGCTCTCTTTCGATAAAAGAGATAGCGTATGCGATGGGGTATGACAACTACGAGTATTTCTTCACAGCGTTCAGAAGGCAGTCGGGCATGACGCCGGCAGAATACCGTGCGGTAACCCAGGGAAAGGATCTCTAGGAAACCTGTGCAGCAAAAATCAAGGGCGACTCCAAAAGTGATGGAATCGCCCTTTTTTCTGTGTCAATCGAGAGAAAGTCTAGAACTTGAGCACCTTCGGATCCGCGGTGAAGGATGAGATAGTCGCTGTAGCGTTACGCATGTAAAAGACGATGGTATTGTCATCATCGGCTTTGTACATTCCCTGAAGGGATGGATTCTTGTCTAGCATGTCCTGCTTGGCCTCGATCCTCTCGTCCGGTATGAGTTCGCACTGGATACGGATCCACTCTGCGCCGTCAAAGCCGCAGATTTCCGCTTTCGGATTGGCGATCAGCTGCTTGTAGACATTCTTGACTTTACCGGTCTGGATATAGAGCTTGCCCTCGAAGATTTCGGCAGTGCCGAAAGGACGTACTCGGGGTTGATCTCCCTCCACTGTACCAAGATAATAAGTACCGACTTTCTTGAGGAACTGCTGCACGATTGCGGCGTTCTCGGGGTTGGGTGTAGTCTGCTCAATCATTGTTGCCTGAGTTTGGGTGTTCTGCTGTGATTTGCCTTGCCCGCAAGACATCACCATTACGGTGGCGACAGCAAGGGCGATAATTCCATAAAAATATTTCATTTCTATTTTCTTTATTTGTTTGCAAAGATAATGTAATGGCCAAAGAATCATTTGTCATAGTGCACATTATACAACAAAATCGTCAGACTCCTACTGGGAACGGCCATTATTTGAGCTTGCCTGTCAAGGTATATGCCCCGCTTCCGTACTCTTTCATTTTCCCGTCGGGACCATAGACCTCGGCTGTCGTGTTCGCGGGGATGACGAACTTCCATGTCACCTTGCCGTCTTCAACGGTCCATTCACTGGAGATCCTCCCGTACACCGAATCATAACTGCATGATGCGCTCTGCAGACCTCCCAGGCCGAAGCGGGGTTTAAGGAGAATCTTGCTGAAGCCGGCCTCCAATGGAACTATACCGCCCAAGTACTCATATTCCCACACGAGAAGATCCCCAAGAAGCATCACATGGTTTCCGGAATTCATCGCAGGATCCGCGGTATCGCCATTCCAAAGTTCCCAGATGGTGGTAGCCCCATGTTCAGCCATATACCCCCAACTGGGGTAATCGGTATTGGAGGCTATTTTTACTGCAAGGTCACCGTAGCCCATATCGGTGAGTCCCCTCATAAGGTTCTGTATACCGATGACACCTGTACTCACGTGTCCACCGAATTCGTTTTCGGTTTTTTGTACTATGTTTTTCTTCACCTTTTCTACGAACTCATCCGGGACTATCCCGAAAGCCAAAGAAAGGATGTTCGCCGTCACAGTATTGTTTCCGTACCATCCATTCTTACGGTCAAGGAACTTGGCGTTGAAGGCGGATTTGGTGAGTGCCGCTTCAGTGAAGAAATATTCCACGTCTTCAGGGTGACCCGAAACAGTCGCGAAGTCCCTCATCATTCTGCAAAGCTTGTAATAGAACGCGGTGGAAATCAATGCTCCGTCTGTTATTCTGGAAGGGTCCTGTGAATGTATCAGATGCTGGGATTCGGGTGGCATGCACCAATCACCGTATGTGTCTTTGGTCATGATCCCGTTCTTGCAGTACCTTTCTTTCATATACTGGATCCATTTCTTCATAGCCGGGTAATGTGCGGTTATGGGCTTCGGATCACCGTATCTCCGGTACAGCATGTCGGCCACGGTAATGAAAGCTCCTGGCCAGGTCATGTTATCCGAGTATAGACTCCAATAAGCCGGAGCGACATCCGGCAAGCTGCCGCTTTCTTTCTGGGTTTCCTCTATATCCTGAAGCCACTTCGCATAAAGAAGATGGTTGTCCAGCAGATAGCTCTCACCATAGCACCCGGTGGTCCTGTCGCCGAGCCATCCCATCCTTTCATCCCTTTGGGGACAGTCCGTGGGCATTCCGCGATAATTGCCGCGGATCCCGTTGTAGGCGTTCTCATGGACCTTGTTGATCACCTGATCGGAACACTCGAAATATCCCGTTCTGGACATCTTGTCATAGAACACCTCTCCTACGAAATCCTCTTCAGAAGGCTCGTTCCGAAGTCCGGTTATCTCCACATATCTGAACCCGTGATACACGAATGTGGGGTGATAGGATACACTCCCGTCAGCGCCCACCGTATATATGTCCTTGACTTCAGCCGAACGGAGATTGTCAGTATATATGCTCCCGTCAGGAGAAAGGGTTTCAGCAAAACGCAGGGTTATCACGTCCCCTTTCACCATACCGTCAGCCTTGAACGAAAGCCATCCCACCATGTTCTGCCCCATATCCACTATATAAGAGTCACCGGCCTTGGCAATCTCTTTTGCTTGAATGCGCTCCTGGATTTCAATATTGGGGTTCGGTTGCGCGGTCAGCACTCCCCCGGGAGCGGATACTCTCTCCGCCTGTTTCCAGGGCCTGTCATTGAACTTGAGGGTGTTCCATCCGGGCATTTCCATAGTAGCGTCGTACACTTCCCCGTCGAATTCATTGTTCGAACGGATGGGCCCGTCACAAGTGAACTTCCACGAAGGATCGGAATCTATCGTTTCGTAAGTCCCGTTCTTGTACTTGACTTCCAACTGGGCTATAAGCCTTGGGGAACCATAATGGGCCATATTCGGGTCTCCGGGGATTCTCATGGAGACATAACGTCCGTTACCGAGAGCCACGGCAATCAGATTCTTCCCCTTTGAGAGAAGAGGAGTGACGTCAAAAGTATTGTAATATACGGTTTTCCTGTAATCCGACACCGTCGGGGAAAGCACCTGCGAAGGAGCAAGACGCTCTCCGTTGATATAAGCTTCGTAAAGGCCGAGACCGCTTATGTATAGCATGGCGGAAGCCACTTTCCCTTTCAGCCGGAATTCTTTCCTGAGATATCTTGCGGGGACTTTCGTGTTGCCGAGAAGCTTATCCTCCGGAGAATCCCCACCTATCCATGAAGCGGACCAGTCGCCTTGGCTCAAAAGACCGGTCCCGAAAGAGGACACTTCAGATTCCGCCTTTCCCGCAGTTGTGGAGACGGCCACCTTCCAATATGCCGTCTTGCGGCTTTGAAGAGCAGATCCTCCATATGGGACGTAAACACTCTGGGAAGACTTGACCTCACCGGAGTCCCAAAGATCCGCCTTTCCTTTCTTCAGGCTCTTGGGATCAGAGCCTACAAGTATCCTGTAGGATTCCTGCATCACGTTCTCCTTGCCTTCAGAGAAGAGTTTCCAGGAGAACCTGGGCTCAGATGTCCCAACAGCCAGCGGCTCTGCCTGCATCTCCACAGACGGATCATAAACGGAGACATCCTTTTTGGAACACGAAACAACGGCAATGACTAAGGTGACAACAGTCACCATGAACAACTTAGCTCTCATGAAAATGGTTTTCGAAAACATACAAAAATATAAAAACGGCACAGCATATCAATCAGTTTCCTGGAAGAAAAAAGACAGTCCGGGTCAAATAATCTGCACGAGGAAGGGCATTGTCCCCCAAAAAGGGATATATTTGTATCGTCTGCCGGCCATTCGGCCAAGGACAAGTTCTTCAAACCTTCATACCATGAGAAAAGCGCGACCTATGGGTTCGATACATTTATTCCGGTACAGTCAAGCCGCCACATTGCTGCTTTGCTGCTGCTTCAGCGCGTTCTCCCAGACAGACACCCTGAAAAGGCCAAGAGTCAGGATAGGTTATGCCGAAAGCGATGAAACCGTAATGTCCGGCAAAGCCGACATGGTTACCGAAGAGAAGATGAACAAGGGTCTTGTCAAAAACTCCCTTGACGCCCTCTCGGGAAGATCTGCAGGAGTCAGCATCACAAAGGGCAACTCAGCGGCGATGCTGAACACGGTACGAGTCCGAGGGACAACCTCACTTACCGGAGGAAACGACCCTCTTGTGATTATTGACGGGGTCTCCTCCGACCTTGCGACTCTGAACACCATATATCCCGCCGACATCGAAAGTTTCACCATCCTGAAAGACGCATCTGAGACCGCTCAATATGGTTCAAGAGGTGCGTCCGGAGTTATAGAAGTCCAGACAAAAAAGGGAAACGGCGGTGTTTTCCGGATAAGCTATGACGGGACATTCGGCTTTGAATCCGCCTACAAGTTCCTTCCTATGCTGGACGGGGAAGGATACCGAAGAGCCGCTGCCGCCCAGGGCATCAGCATCCTTGACAGAGGGTATGACACGAATTTCCAGAAAGAGATTTCCCGGACAGGTACTGTTCAGAATCACCATATTGCTTTCGGAGGAGGCAACGAAAACGCCAGCTACAGGGCATCGATCGGCATACAGGACCACAAGATGGTGGTAAAGGCCGACGGATACCGGAACTATATCGCAAAGCTAGACCTTGACCAGAACGCATTCGACGGTATCATGAGAGTCAATCTCGGCATCTTTGGATCCTTGACAAAGAGATCATTCATCCACGACTCACAGACTCTATTCTATTCAGCTGCGACCTTCAATCCCACTTTCGGGACAGACGAAGTCGGTGGGGAATATGAGGGAATACCCTCAGCAAGCCAGATAAACAACCCGCTGGCGCTCCTCAATAAGAAAAACGACGAGGACAATGCCCACTTCAACGCCCACATGAGGACGGTTTTCAAAGTCGCACCCCATCTGGATCTGACCCTGATGGGTTCATATTCATACAACGTCGTAGGAAAATCACATTATTTCCCGACCTCCGTATGGAGCAAAGGAGAAGCATACCGGGGGGAAGACAAGATTCAGGACGTCTTGGGAAACGCCGTACTCTCTTATACGAACGACTTCGGGAAGAATCATCTCGAGGTGCTCGGGCTCTCAGAATTCCAGAGCCGCAGGATGGAAGGGTTCGGGACAACAGTGTCAGGGTTCACGACAGACAGGTTCGGCTACTACAATCTTTCCGCCGGGGCATACCTCCCTTGGGGTGGAACTACTTCCTATTATGAGAATCCCAAACTGCTGTCGTTCATGGTCCGGGCCAGTTACGCCTACGATGAAAAGTACATACTGACTCTCAACGCCAGAGGTGACGCCTCATCCAAATTCGGGCAGAACCACCGCTGGGGATTCTTCCCATCGGTTTCAGCCGCATGGAATCTGGACAAGGAAGAGTTCATCAAAAACATAGGATGGGTCTCCTCCTTGAAGATTACCGCCGGATTCGGGCTGTCCGGCAATCAGGACGCGATATCTTCTTACAATTCCCTCCAGATGATAGAGCCCGTCGGGATAGTGATTGAATCAGGAGCTCCTGTAGTCACTTTCGGAATAACCCAAAACGCGAACCCCGACCTCAAATGGGAGGTGCGCTCCACGGTCAATGCCGGAATAAGCGCCACCTTCCTCAATGACCGCCTTTCATTCGCAGCCGACTGGTACTACTCCAGGACAACGGACATGCTGTATAATTACGACGTGTCGGTTCCGCCTTTCGCTTACGGGAAACTCCTTGCGAATCTCGGCTCGATGTCAAACACAGGTCTTGAAATCGGCCTTGGCGGCAACATCATCGCCCAGAAGGACATGTCATTGAACGTTAACGTCAATGTCGCTTTCCAGAAGAATAAACTCATTTCCCTAAGCGGGTACTATCACGGTGAATACCTCGAAGCCCCGGGAATCAGCATCATCGCTGCCCTTAATGGAGCAGGATTCCACGGAGGTTACAACAATATCACATATCAAATGATAGGACAGCCGCTCGGGGTGTTCTATCTGCCCCACTGTACAGGCCTTGTCAAGGAGAATGACGGAACATATTCATATGCGATCGAGGACATTGACGGTGACGGTATCATCGACATCGCCGAAGGTAAAGACCGGCGCATCTGCGGACAGGCGATGCCAAAGGCAATACTCGGCGCGAACGTGAGTTTCCGTTTCAAAGACTGGGACGCTTCCATGCAGGTCAATGGAGCATTCGGACACAAGATATACAACGGGACATCCCTCGGTTACTCGAACATGGCTTCCCTTGCCGATTACAATGTCCTTTCCTCAGCGCCCCAAAAGAACATCCACGACCAGACAGCTACTGACTATTATCTTGAGAAGGGCGACTACGTCAACATAGACTATCTTACGATAGGGTACAATTTCCCGCTAAGAGGAATGAGGTACATGAAGAATCTGAGGCTTTCAGCATCCCTGAACAACCTCCTTACCATAACGGGGTATTCCGGGCTCACCCCAATGATAAACTCTTCCGCTGTGAACGGGACACTCGGTCTTGACGACAAGATCAGCTACCCGGTCTACAGGTCATATTCACTCGGCATCAGCTTACAGTTCTAAAGGAGGTGGACATGGAAAGAAAAATGAGCATTTCATTCATTCAGCACAGGACTCTCACGGCAGCGGCAATGCTTCTTTTGTACTGCCTTTCTCTGTGTTCATGCGAAAACTTCCTGAGGGAAGATCCAAAGGACAAGATATCGCAGGATGAGGCCTACCCTGATGCGTACCACCTGTATCTGGGCACGGTCGTTTCACTATACAGCAATATTGGAGGAAACGCTCCAAGCCAGGGAATCCAAGGGACATACCGTGGAATATACGACTACAACACTTTCACTACCGATGAGGCGATGATTCCCACACGAGGAGGAGACTGGTACGACGGAGGGTTCTGGCAGAGGCTGTATCTCCATACATGGACCGAATATGAAGGCGGTCTTCAAGACACATGGGAGTATCTGTACAAGGTCATTGTCTTGTGCAACAAATCAATAGCTGCCCTTCAAGAGACTTCTCTTATTGAGGGAAAGCAAAAGGAAGAGTATATAGCCGAGGTCAGAGGTCTGAGGGCGATGTATTACTTCTACCTCATGGACATGTTCGGCAGGGTTCCGATAATAACGGACCCTGAGGCTACGATGACCACCGTGAAGCAGAATTCCAGAAGCGAAGTGTTTTCTTTCGTCACCGGCGAGCTGCAGGAAATTCTCCCCCTGCTTAGTGAATCCAAGAGCATAGTACAGGGAGACTACTACGGAAGGATCACCCGGGATGTCGCCGTTTTCCTTCTCGCGAAAATCTACCTCAACGCCGGTGTTTACAACGATGACAACACCGCTGACGGAAAGATTCCGGACGGAGGGAAGATGATCTTCAGCATAGAAGGTACCAAGATGAACGCCTGGGAAGCATGCCTTCATTACTGCATGCAACTGGATGATGTCTACAGACTCGACCCCTTCTACGAAGACCCTTTCCAGGTTTACAATGAGAACTCTTCCGAGAACATCTTCACCATCCCGTCGGGCAGAGACCTGCCCCAGACTGAGTTCCAGTATCTTTTCCGAAGCAGACACTACTATCATGGCGCCGCATTCGGCTGGGCGGCTGAAAACGGTTCCTGCGCCACATCTTACGCACTTTCAGTCTATGGATATGAATCAGTGGACAATCCCGGGAAAGACATTGACCTCCGATTCGACGTCAATTATTATTGGGGAGAAGTTAAAGATCTTGAAGGGAACACCATAAAAGTCGGCGACGGAAGTCCTCTTGTTTATTATCCCGAGAAAGCCACTCTTGACCTTTCCGGAAGTCAGTGGGAGAAAACGGCAGGAGCCCGCATGCGTAAATATGAAGTTGATCCCAATGCCCTTTCTGACGGAAAGATCCAAAGCAATGACATCGTACTGTTCAGATATGCTGACGTCCTCCTTATGGAAGCGGAAGCATTGGTAAGGAACGGCAAAAACGGTAACGGTCCATTAAACATGGTAAGATCCAGGGCATTATCTTCTGAGAGGGAAGCGACTCTTGACAACATCCTTGATGAAAGACTGATGGAGTTCGCATGGGAAGGCTGGAGGAGGAATGATCTGGTCCGCTTCGGCAAGTTCACCAGAAGTTACTCAGACCGTCCTGCATTGGAGGGTGAGGAAAGCGGATATACAACCGTATTCCCCATACCGGGGAATGTCATACTGTACAACACATCCATGACTCAAAATCCGGGATATTAGGATATGGCCAAAAGTTCTACTATATCAGGAGTGGTATTCATTATACTCGCTGTTCTGTTCACTTTCATGACCCTTTCTGACGGAGGATATAGCGGCAACCCTGTCTTCGAAGGCAAATATGCAGACCCCGAAGGAGCCGTGTTCGGCAAAGAATACTGGATTTATCCGACATCATCCCTCCCATACGGTGAACAGATGTTCCTTGACGCATTCTCTTCTGAAGACCTTACCCGTTGGGAGAAGCACCCCAAGATCATCACATACAAGGATATTCCTTGGCTAAGGCAAGCCCTCTGGGCACCATCAATAGTCCAGAAAGACGGCACTTTCTACCTCTTCTTCGGAGGTAACGACATGCACGAGAAAGGTGAAGGAGGAATAGGAGTGGCTACAGCCTCATCACCGGAAGGACCTTTCAAAGACGCACTCGGAAAACCGCTCATCGACGAAGTCGTGAACGGGGCACAGCCTATCGACCAGCATGTGTTCAAGGATGATGATGGTAAGTACTATATGTACTACGGCGGTTGGAGGCACTGCAACGTGGTACGGCTCTCGGATGACCTTGTGAGCCTTTCCAGATTCGAGGACGGGGACATCTTCAAAGAAATCACTCCTGAAGGATATGTCGAAGGGCCCTTCATGCTGAAAAAGGACGGAAAGTACTATTTCATGTGGAGTGAAGGGAACTGGACCGCATCTGACTATAGGGTGGCATATACGATATCCGATTCCCCGATCGGCCCCTTCAAAAGAATCGGAACGATTCTGGAGAGTGACCCCGAAATCGCTACGGGAGCAGGGCATCATTCCATAATCAAAGGGCAGATGAGGGATGAATATTACATCGTATACCATCGCCATCCTCTTGACCAGAAGGACGGGAACGACAGGGTCGTGTGCATCGACAGGCTGTTCTTCCGCAAAGACGGGACCATTGTCCCCGTGAAAATCACTGACAAGGGAGTGAAAGCCGCAAGGCTCGGAAGAAGGAATTTCAGGATGTTCTAAGGGAATTCCACATCCACTTTCTCAAGGGATACTTCCCTGGACATGTCATTGGGATTGGTACCGGGAACTCCTTCGGGTATTTCTTTCCCCAAACGGGAGTAGTAGTCCACCCAAAGTGAAGAGGTTTCCCCTGTCGAGTCCTTGAAGGTCATGGGATTGGCCCTGAAAAGAGACTTACCGTCTTCGTCAACAAAGCTAAGCCATACCAGCTCGCTGCAATAAACCGTCTCATCTGAAGGGTCGAACGCGAAATCATAGCTCTTCCCGATATGGGATAGCGCCCTCGAAACTGCCATGGCACAAACCTTTTCGCGGTCATTCCCTGTATACCTCATTACTCTGACCAAAGGTTTCCCGTCCGGGTCATGTGATGATGAATCCAGAAAATCCTGCAAAGCCCCGACCGACACTCCATTTTCCGGTGAAGCATCTATCACATAGGCATTCCCCTTTTCCAGATGGATTATCCCCACATGGGAGAAGGACATAAGGCTGTCCCCCGCCCTGGTCACTGCTTCTATCGCATCCACGAAATCGTTTCCGGGATTCGCCTGGAAGATCAGATCACCTTCCATGAGTTCATGATAGGGAGATACCCTCCCACATGAAAAAGTGATTGCGGATGCCAGAAAGAAAACCATCGCGCGGATATGTCGGGAAAAAGATTCCGGTAAGAGTGTCATCAGAAAATTGTTATATCTTTGCGAAGTTAACTATAAGGGCAGACAATCGATATCCCAGCTATGAGAACATCCGTTTCAGACAATGCCGCCCCAGTAAAGAAAAGGTTCGTTGGACTTGATGCGCTCAGAGGGTTCGCCATTCTGGGAATCATCCTGGCGAACTATCCGGAGTTCTCTCTTTGGACCTTCAGGAGTGCCGAGGAGGTAGCCGCAATGCCTGGGGCAGGGCTTGACCGGGTGATAAGATGGCTTCAGTACATCTTCATTGACGGAAAGTTTTACACGCTTTTCTCCCTCCTTTTCGGGACAGGATTCTCCATCATCCTGAGCAACCTCAAAGAAAAAGGTGTCAACGGAAACCGGATATTCCTTCGAAGGATGCTGATTCTGGCCATCATCGGGTTCATCCATCTGATGGTACTTTGGAGCGGCGACATCCTTATGCTTTACGCCCTGATGGGAATGCTGCTTCCACTTTTCACGTCCCTCTCGGACAAGAAGATACTTTCATTTGCAGGATTCTTCCTGGCATTGCCTGTAATCAGCGATGCCATATGTTCCCTTGCCGGAATAAGCCTTTCGGAGCCCCTGTACAACGCATGGCTTAGGAAAGCTGCGGACTTCGGGATTACGGAAAACAACATGGCCCAATATCTCACTGATTCGAAGTCATACTCTGATGTCCAGAATTTCCTCATCCAAGGGTCGATTGAAAGGATGTACGAGTTCGTCGACTCACACAGATACTTCAAGGTGCTGGGACTGTTCCTTATCGGTTATGTGATCGGCAGACGGAAGATCTATGCCGACCTTGAAGGGAACAAGGACCTTCTAAGAAAGATCTCCATTATCGGCCTCGGTGCAGGTCTTCCCCTTTCTCTTATCTACACCGCCCATGCGATGAATGGTTATCCGGCAGGAAGGGTGTTCCATTCGTTCCTTTATCTTGTAAGTGTATACCCTACAGGGTTCGGATATGCGGCCTTCTTCTGCCTTCTTTTCCTTCGCCACAAGGATCTCTTCCTGTGGAAGTTTCTGGCAAAGCCGGGAAGAATGGCGTGCACAAACTACCTTGGGCAATCCCTTATAGGAATCATTCTTTTCTACGGAGCATGGATGGGCTTGGGCCGAAACGCCTCCCTAGCCATGACTGAACTCATAGCATTGGCAGTGTACGCACTGCAAGCAGGATTCAGCGCCATATGGTTGGAATTCTTCAGATACGGACCAGTAGAATGGATATGGAGAATGCTTACATACAAGAAGCTGATTCCCATGAAAAAATGGCAAGGGTGATTTCGGTTCACTCTTGCTGACACTTCCTGCCTCAATTGTTCTTAAACCGGATTCTTGGAATCCAGACAAATAGTGACAGGGCCGTCATTCAGCAGTTCCACTTTCATGTCCGCTCCGAATTCTCCGGTCTGGACCTTCTTCCCGATTGCCGATGACAATTCTTTACAGAAAGATTCATACAACGGAACTGCGATATCCGGTGTAGCGGCAGCGATATAAGACGGCCTGTTCCCCTTTTTGCAAGAAGCCATTAGAGTGAACTGACTAACAACGAGGACCTCTCCTCCAACGTCCATTACGCTAAGGTTCATCACGTCATTCTCATCCGGAAAAATCCTCATCTGGGATATTTTCCTGACAAGCCAACTTATATCGTCAATCGTATCTCCATAACCGACGCCAAGAAGAATCATCATACCCTTCCCTATAGAAGAAATGATCTTCCCGTCAACCGTCACGCTGCTGTGAGTAACTCTTTGTATTACCGCTTTCATGGATACTGGTTTTTAAAGATTGACCGAAGCAAGAGGAACTACTTCTGACCCCAAACCTTCAGATGTAGCTTTCAAGGATATGTCACCAACTGTCCCGTCATTTTGGAGAACGACAAGACACTTGCCATAGAAAGCATGGCGTTTATTGTCCTTGAACCTTTCCATTGAAATTGGAGAGCCGTTGTCCACACCAGCAATGAACGCTGATCCGTTCACTTCGAACTCTACCAGATTATCAGCCCAAGGGCAGATATTGCCATCCTTGTCAAGGATTTCAACCGTGACGAAAGAAAGGTCCTTGCCGTCAGCATTGAGATTTGCCCTGTCCGGAGTAAGCCTTATCTGGCTGGGGTTGCCGGCTGTATTAATCGTCTGGCGACCGATTTCCTTTCCGTCCTTGTATGCCGCTGCCTCAACTTTTCCGGGAACGTATTTCACCCGCCATTCGGCATGAAGACGGTCTGCCGTTTTGGAACTTCTGCCTTGGGAGACTCCGTTCACGAACAGTTCAACTTCATCCGCTCCGCCGTAATAGCACCACATATCAACATCCTGGCCTTCCTCCCAATTCCAATGAGGGAAAAGATGGATGAAGGTTTCATCCGTCCATTCTGCCTTGTATAGGTAATATATGTCCTTCGGGAAACCGGCCAGATCGACTATACCGAAATACGAACTTCTCGCTGGCCACCCATAAGGAGTAGGCTCACCGATGTAATCGAATCCAGTCCAGATGAACTGGCCACTGACAAAAGGATTGTCACGAAGCACCTTCAACTCCTCTTCATGGGTGTTGCCCCATGGCACATGGCAGTTATCGTATGAGGAACAGCTCAAGGAAGGCTCATAGAACGGGATATCCCACCTCGCAGGCCATACGAACATCTGGTCTGAGGGCATCCGGTAATAGCCTCTGGTCATAAGGGCGGAGACGCTTTCTGAGACAATGAAAGGTTTATCGGGGAAGTTCTTCCCAACAGAAGGGATGTCACCGTTATGATAATTGAAACCAATTACATCCAAGGCGCCGCTCTGGAAAAGATGGTTATAGGTTCCGGTTTCATTGCAGCCGGCTGTAACGGGTCTTGTCGTGTCCAAGCCCCTTACGATATCGGCAAGTGTCTTGGTGAGAACGGCATTGACATGGGTACCGCCATCCGATGTGTTTGCAGCGTGACCGAAGTTGAGAATGAGATTTGCTTCCGCAAGGGAAAGGGTATCAGCTGCGGCATCAGTCCATTGTTCAAGGACTTCGTTACCTATACTCCACATGATGACCGAAGGATGATTACGGTCTCTTTTCACGAAATCTTCCAGGTCCTTCCTGTACCATTCCCCGAAAAACCGGGAATAATCGTACGCTGTCTTCTTTTTCCTCCACACGTCGAAAGCTTCATCCTGCACAAGGAAACCCATCCTGTCGCAAAGGTCGAGAAGTTCAGGAGCGGGAGGGTTGTGTGAAGTACGGACAGCGTTGCATCCCATCCCCCTCAATATCTCAAGCTGTCTCTCAAGGGCTCTGGTGTTAACGGCTGAGCCGAGACACCCAAGGTCATGATGGAGGCACACTCCGTTTATCACCACATGCTCCCCATTGAGGAAGAACCCTTCCTTGTCATCGAAACGTATTGTCCTTACCCCGAATGGAGTATCACAGACGTCAATCACTTTGCCGCCTGAAAGGAGTTCTGTCCTTGCAGTATATAAGTAAGGATCGCCGATACTCCAAAGATGCGGAGACTGTATAGATACTACTGCCTCAGCCTTACCTTCCGATGCAGGAGCTTCCCCCGTCGCCAGAACGAGACCGGATGCATCCAGAATGGAGGTCTTGGCTATAAGGCCAGCACTATCACCTTCAACTTCGGTACTTATCGTGACCTTGGCCTCAGAAGATGACAGGAGTTGAGGAGAAACGAAAGTTCCGCTGTAAGCTATTCTCGAGGGATTCGTGACAACCAACCTGACATTACGGTATATGCCGCTTCCGGAATACCACCTGAGATTAGGCTGGAGAGAGTTGTCAACCTTGACTGCAATGGTGTTCTTCTTTCCGAAAGAGATATATGGAGTGATATCGTACGAGAAAGACACAAACCCGTTGGGACGGTTTCCAACCTGCTGGCCATTGACGAAGACCGTGGAGTTCATATAGACGCCATCGAACTCGATGCATACCCTATGGTCTTTCCAGGATGAGGGTACACGGAAAGTTTTCCTGTACCACCCCAAACCTCCGCGAAGGGCACCGCCACCTGTTCCCGTAGGAGAATCTTCCTCGAAATCCATTTCGATGGACCAGTCATGGGGAAGATTCAGGATTCTCCATGAAGAGTCATCAAAGGAAGGGGCCGAAGCGTCGATCCCGTCTTCAGCCAAGGAAAAAGACCATGAGCTGTCAAAATCGATGACTTCTCTTCCAATGAATGAATCAGCTTTCCCGCATGAAAGGATCAACATCGGAAAAACAAAAACAGGAACAAGCGCCCGAAGGCTGGAAAACAACCGTTCAGTTCTCATCTTCAGTTCAAAAAAACGCCAATAATCTGCTCTAACCGAGCCTACGAGACAGTTTGATTATATCTTTCACTCCTATGGTATGAGTAGGATATCCATCCTTGGATGCGGAAATCATCGCGCGTCCGACCTCGGACATGGTATTGCCGCCGCCAAGAAGACGTATAAGAGGATAAAACACCCAGAAGGCATACTGCATCTTCTGGATGTGCTTCTGTCCTTTGTACCAAGTCATGATCGCCGGGCGGAAATTGAATTCCCCCTTGAAAGGCATCGATGCGAGACCGTCTTCCGTGGATTTCTTGACCCTGACCCACATCTGGGAGGTGGAGTTGTAATTACCGGCTCCGCTCACATAGATGAATGTCATTTTCTGTTTGTCGGGGAGAATCTTCGCGAAATGCATAGGTATATCATGGCTGATCACCTTGTACTTTTCCTCGGACATACCGATGCTGCTGATACCGGCACAGAAAAAGACTGCATCATAACCTTCCAACTTGGGATCCTCCGGAGCCAATCCCATGAAATCCTTCACTATATACTCTTCAAGCTTAGGATGGGTATGGCCACAAGGACGACGGCCGATGCTGAGTACCTTCTGCACGTGATCGTTGGAAAGGCACTCCAGAAGAACACCTTCCCCCACATAACCGGACGCTCCGGTGACTATAACTTTCATGGCTAGAGGATCAGTCTGCCTCAGAGGCCAATTCCTTAAGAGTCTCGGCCTTCTGCTTGTCTTCCTTGTTCAGGATTTCGTCTATACCTGTCAATTCCGAGACATAGTCAAAGATCTCGGCCTCCTCCGCAGTAATGATCCTGTCAGCAACGATTGTTGCGCTCAACACATCGGAGACTGCACTTTTCTGCTCTTCGGTCATATTCTTGACTATGACAAGCGCTTGGAGGAGAGGCATATCCTGCCCTATCTCAAAATCCTCATCCGTGCATTCAAGGGCATCCATTACATCCTGAGAAAACTCTATTTCCTCATCCTCTATCCATGAATCAGCCTCAACGAGACCTGCCACAAGGCCGATTACGGCCTGCTTTTGAATTGATGTGAAATCCATATCAGATGTTTTAATTGTCAAATACAAGGAACGAAAAACTGTAACTTGCAAATCAAGGTTGTTGTTTACCCGGGTTTACCCAACTGTGAACTACCTCATCAACACCATATTATTGCACCAAATTATTATATATCATTACTTAACAGAAAAGATCCTCCGCGACCACCTCAGAATCCACGACATCCTTGTTCACACCATCGGCCACGCCGAAGGTTGTCACAAAGGTGATGTCCAGCCCGTCAGAGGTCTTTTCCACTTGTTTGAACAACTGCCTCCTCTCGCGGACATCATCCGCGTATGCTTTCTTGATAACGAACGGACCAACAGAGAACTTCATCTCACAGAGGTTGATGATGTGATCTCCGCGGGCAATAAGCAGGTCAATCTGCGCTTTCCTGCCCACCTCATTTTTACTCGGCACGTGGCGCCACGAAGATGCAGAGGTTGAAATGCCTGAAATGCCCAGGCTTTTACGAATTTGAGGAAGATGGGTAAGACAAATCAGCTCAAACGCATTCCCCTGCCAGGACTCCACTGAATGAGAATTGTAATTGTGTGTCCACCACTCCTCATCCTTGCTGTCAATAGCATCCACAAACTTGTAATAGAACAACGTATAGAAATCCACAAGCCTGTACAAGGTACCCCTGGACTTGTTCCCGAACTGCTGGAAGGAGATAATGAAATCACAGCGCTCCAAGTTCTTCAGGACGATTGTCAGGCGGTTCCCTTCAAGGCTGGTTCCTTTCTGGATTTCAGTGAAGGTCAATCCATCGTGGTTGCTGTTGAGCAAGGAAACAACCTCCAGATACTTGTCAACCTTATTGAAAACGGCATTAAACAGTTCGTCGAATTCCGTCTTCAGCTCTGCATTCCTGCGGAAGAACAGGCGGTCAATATTTGCCAGCAGCGTCTGTTTCGGGTCAAGCAGACTCAGATAGAAAGGCACGCCACCCATAATCTGATACAGTTGAAGAATCTGGTAACGGCTCCAACGGAACCCCCGGCTCTGCAAATACTCCTCCGTTTCTTTCAGATTGAAAGGCCGGATATAGATGTTGTTCGTGATTCTCGCGTGCAGGCCACCGATATTCTCCACGAATTTATCCACCATCCAGGACGATGCCGAACCGCTTGCAATCAGCACGATGTCGTTGCGACGTGATCCCCAGCTGTTCCAGAAAGATTCAAAAGCCTCCACGAACTCCGACTGCGGCGTGTCAATCCATGGCATCTCGTCGATGAAGATAACCTTTCGCTTATCCTCCGGAAGGCTCTCGATATATTCTTCCAAAGCATCAAAGGCATCCTCCCATGAAGAGAGTTTAGGCTGAAGATTGAGTCCGGCTGCTTTCTTCAGCGCCTTTGCGAACCCGCGCAACTGCTTTGCCTTGGTGAGTTTAAACCCACCGACGAATGAAAAATCGTATTTCTTCTCGAAGAAAGTGTCCACAAGGAATGTCTTTCCTACACGCCTCCGGCCATAAACAATTACCAACTCAGAACGGTCACTCTCGTAACACCGTTTCAGTTCAGCCATCTCCGCCTCCCTGGCGATTATCCTGGGTGCCTTCATATCGAATGCATTTGTGTTCGGTGCGAAGATAACCATTATTCTTTTACCAGCAATAAAAATGCGACCTTTTTGCTCTTTATCCTTTAAAAATTCAGAGATAAAGTACATTTAGCTCGTACTTTTACGCCCCTGATTAGAAAGAGCATTAACTATATAAAAATAAAAGCACACAGATAATGACTCGAAAATGAGTGCAAAACTGTGTGCAAAAAACGCTAACTTGCTGATAACCAGCATTATACCGCGGAGAGTGAGGGATTCGAACCCCCGGAACCTTTCAGTTCAACAGTTTTCAAGACTGCCGCCATCGACCACTCGGCCAACTCTCCAATATTTTTCCCTTCGGAAAGGGACTGCAAATATAGTGATTTCATTGATATCCGCAAAAATTTTTTCAACGGCAGAAACAAGACAACCCCATCCTTTCGGAAATCACATACAATTTCCCCTGTTTTCATTCCCTGCTTTCTGCCAGATACCGAAAAGAAAACAAGGAAAAAGTCCCCTCCGTGGAGATTTCCACGAAGAGGACTTGTAAATTGCGTCCCGAGAGATCAAGGAATCACTTGCCTGTCTGCTTCTTATTCTTCTTGCCCTTTTCAGAGTCAGGATCTTCACTCATGAAGAACTTGTACTGGAAAAGGATCAGATAGAAAGCTCCGACTGTCACGCAGCTGTCCGCGAAGTTGAACACCGGATCGAAGAAGATGTTTCCTCCCAACAACGGCACCCAATCAGGCCAGGTGAATAACGGGAAATAAAACATGTCAACCACCTTCCCGAACAAAAGCGGAGCGTATGACCCTCCGAAAGAAGCAACCGTCCCTGGTGTCGAAGCGGAGAACAATTGCCCGTAAAACAGACAGTCGATGATGTTCCCGAAAGCTCCTGCGGTTATAAGCGTAAGACCGACAAGGACTCCAGTGGGAACAGGTTCCTTCTCCTTGGCTTCACCTTTGGCTTTGGGGGTTCCTCTCCTTGACAATGATGTAATCCACCAGCAAAGGGCACCGCAAAGTATTATCCTGAAAAGCGAAAGGAGTAGCTTTCCCACGGCTCCGCCGAACTTCATTCCGAAGGCCATTCCTTCATTCTCAATGAAAAGAATCTGGAACCAGTTCCCTATCACGCTGAAATGGTCACCTATGGACATGTTCGTCTTGACCAGGATTTTTATAACCTGGTCAATGATGACTAACGCTATGCCGAGGATGAGAAGCCTTTTTCCCTTGGAAACGTTCACCTGCTTATCGTCTGTTAATGGATTTTCCCTTTGGCAAGCATCTCTTTGGCCTCAACGGTCAAGGTAGCATGGGGAACAAGACGGAGCCTCTCCTTGGGGATGAGTTTTCCGGTAACACGGCAGATGCCGTATGTCTTGTTCTCGATCCTGACCAGCGCGGCTTCGAGATTCTGGATGAACTTGTATTGGCGCTGGGCATGAAGGCTGGCTTCCTCCTTGGAAAGCTGCATGGCGCCGTCATCCTCAACAGTTTTGAAAGAAGGGATCGTATCCTCAATGTCATTAGTGCCATTGTGCATGACCACCTTCCTCAGAGTGTCGTACTCAGCGCGTGCTTTCTCAAGCATCCCATTGATGATGGTGCGGAACTCCTCTAGTTCCTCGTCTGAGTAACGTACCTTCTTCGGTTCTTCCGAAGGGTTCTGTACCTTTGTTGAATCTGTCATGATTTAAAGTTTTAGTCGTTTGGTATGTGGACTTACAAACATCCTATCTGCATTTGCTGACCTGGATTTTGATAGTAGTCTGAGAGAATTCCACCGCTGCAGCGTTCTCGGGAGCCTGGTCCATCGGAAGGAGCCGCAACGTCTTGGAAAGTGTCTGCGATGAAACGTAATCGGCGAAAGAGCTGAGTGAAGCGGTTATCTCCTCTCCTACCTTGCCATCGGCATAGATTACGGTATCAACGCGGTCAGTTACGTCGAAGTCAGAATCTTTCCGCAGATTCTGAATACGGTTGATAAGTTCCCTCGCGGTTCCCTCCCTTCGGAGTTCTTCCGTGAGTTCTATATCGAGGACTACCGTAAGGGAACCTTCTGAAGCAACGAGAAGGCCCGGCATGTCCTCAGTAGAGATCATATAGTCACCAGGAGAAAGGACCACGTCACCTGAAGGGAGAGGCAGCACAAAAGCTTTACCCTCCGTCTCAGCGTTCTGGATGAGGGTTATCGTCTCCTGAGAGAGTGTGTTGAACGCACCTGCGATTTCCTTCATCTGTTTTCCGTAGGTCTTGCCCAGTGTCTTGAAATTCGGTTTTATCTTCTTGGTGATGAATCCGGCAGTGTCAGAAATGAATTCCATCTCCTTCACATTCACTTCACCGAGGATAAGGTCCTTGACTCCTTCTATCTGGGCACGCACCTTCTCAGAAATCACCGGTATCATAACCTTTGAAAGAGGCTGACGGACGATGATTCCGGACTTTTTGCGGAGAGCGAGAACCATTGAAGAAGCCTTCTGCGCCAAAGCCATCCTCTGCTCGAGGTCGGAATCGACCACTGTCGGATCATATGACGGCATCAGCACATAATGGACAGACTCTTCGCCATCCCACACGAGATCCAGATAGAGCTGGTCCATGTAGAACGGAGCTATAGGAGCGGAAAGTATGGCGACAGTCTTCAGGACCTCATGCAAAGTCTGATAAGCCGCGAGCTTCCCTTCATTCATTTCTCCGCCCCAGAATCTCTTCCTGTTCAGACGGACGTACCAGTTGCTGACCTGATCACAGACAAAGTCCTGTATCATCCTTCCGGCGGAAGTGACGTCATAGTCCTCGTATGCGGCCTTCACATCCTTGATAAGGGTGTTCAGCAACGAGATTATCCAACGGTCAATCTCAGGACGACTTGAATAGGGTACCTTCGGTGAAGAAGGATCGAATCCGTCGACATTCGCATAAAGGGCGAAGAATGAATATGTGTTGTAAAGGGTCCCGAAGAACTTCCTTCTGATCTCATCAACTCCACCTTCCTTGGCAGGATTGCCGTTCTCATCGGGAAGTCCGTCATTGAAACGGAGGTTGTCCCAAGGTTGAGAGTTCGTGAGCATGTACCAGCGGAGCACGTCAGGTCCGAAGATGTCCAGCTCCTTGAACGGATCTACTCCGTTCCCAAGGCGTTTGCTCATCTTGTTCCCGTTCTTGTCAAGGACGAGACCGTTGGAGATGACCCTGTTGAAAGCGGGAGTGCCGCTGACCATCGTATGGATGGCGTGAAGGGTATAGAACCAGCCACGAGTCTGGTCAACACCTTCCGCTATGAAGTCAGCCGTACAACCGAACTTCGGTGAATCGATATTACGAAGACCCTCCTGGGCATAAGGCATCGAACCTGAATCGAACCACACGTCAATCAGGTCTGTCTCCCTTGTCATCTTCTTTCCGGAATCAGACACCAGGAAGATATTGTCCACATATGGACGGTGAAGGTCAATCTTGTTGTAGTTGTCAAGGCTCATGTCCTTGGGATCGAATCCCTTTTCCTTAAGAGGATTGGAGGGCATGATGCCGGCAGCGACCGCCTTCTCGATCTCATCGTAAAGCTCGGCGACCGTCCCGATACATTTCTCTTCTTTTCCGTCTTCAGTCCTCCAGATGGGCAGAGGTGTTCCCCAGAAACGGCTTCTGGAGAGGTTCCAGTCCTGGATGTTCTCCAGCCACTGCCCAAAACGGCCTGTTCCGGTAGACTCGGGTTTCCAGGTGATCTGCTTGTTGAGTTCCACCATCTTGTCCTTGACCTCCGTGACCTTGATGAACCATGAATCCAGAGGATAATAAAGGACCGGCTTGTCTGTTCTCCAGCTATGAGGATAGCTGTGGACGTGTTTCTGTATCTTGAAAGCTCTTCCGTCAGCCTTCATCATCATACAAAGGTCAACATCAAGAGTCGGGGCGTCAGCGGGAAGATTGTCGTCAAAGGCATTCTTTACCGGCCTTCCGGAGAACTCCGCATAAGAAGGGGAGACGAACTTCCCGACATATGAAGGGTCGAGGTCTTCAATACGGTAGAACCTTCCTGTGCGGTCAACCTGGGCCTGACGTACTCCAGCCTTGTCCACTACCATGATGGGAGGGATACCGGCAGCTGCTGCGACCCTCTTGTCATCGGCTCCGAAAGTGGGAGCGATGTGGACAATACCCGTACCCTCTTCTGTGGACACATAGTCCCCGGGGATGACCCTGAAAGCGTCTCCTTCGGTAGGTTTGAACCAAGGAATCAGCTGATGATAACGGATGTCCACAAGTTCCGAGCCCTTGAATTCTCCGTCAAGCACCTTGTAAGGTACGAGCTTGTCGCCCTTCTGGTATGATTCAAGAGCGAGTTCTGCAGCCTTGGGATTGAAAAGTGTAGGGATAAGGTCTTTAGCGACCACGTAAATCGCCTCGGCACCGGTATAAGGGTTGAATGAAAGTACCCTTGAATAAACGATATTGGGACCTACGCAGAGCGCAGTGTTCGAAGGAAGGGTCCAAGGGGTTGTCGTCCAGGCGAGGAAGTAAACCGGAGCGGTTTCACATCCGAAAAGAGGCTGGCTCTTTCCGTCTTTGATCACCTCGAACTGGCATGTGACAGTGGTGTCTGTCACATCCTTGTAGCAACCCGGCTGATTGAGTTCGTGGGAACTCAGACCGGTTCCGTCAGATGGGCTGAAAGGCTGGATCGTGTATCCCTTATACAGAAGGCCTTTGTCATAGATATCCTTGAGAAGATACCATAGAGTCTCGATGTATCTGTTGTCATATGTGATATAAGGGTCATTCATGTCGACCCAGTATCCGATCCTCTCGGTAAGGTCGACCCACTCCGCAGTGTATTTCATCACCTCGCGGCGGCAGGTATTGTTGTACTCCTCAACAGATATCTTTGTACCGATGTCCTCCTTATGGATCCCGAGAAGTTTCTCAACTCCTATCTCTACGGGAAGTCCATGGGTATCCCATCCTGCACGGCGGTTGACCTTGTATCCTGTCTGGGTCTTGTAACGGCAGATCGAATCCTTTATCGAACGGGCCATCACGTGATGGATTCCGGGCTTTCCGTTAGCGGAAGGCGGGCCTTCGAAGAAAATGAATTCGGGAGCGCCTTCCCTCAACGAGAGGCTCTTCTCAAACGCATGGTTCTTCTTCCATCTTTCCAGGACTTCCGCCCCTACCTTTACCAAGTCAAGACCTTTGTATTCTTTGAAAGTCATATTTTTTTCTATAATTTTGCCGCCGATTGACAGGCCTTCAATTTTATCACGCAAAGATAATCATTTACTCCCTTTTTATCAAAAAACCATGCAGACGATTGACATCATCATACTAGTTTGCCTTGTGCCGTTTCTGGTCCAAGGCATCAAGAAAGGCTTCGTTTCGCAACTTACAGCCCTTGTTTCAGTGATTTTGGGAATCTGGATGTCAGCCAATTTCTCAAAACTTGTCAGTGAATACTTGAAGCCTTACCTCTCAGTATCGGATGCCGTCCTGAATGTCATCTCATTCATAATCATACTTTTGGCGGTCATTCTTGTCCTCCATCTGGTGGGGAAGGCGGTCGAAAAGCTGCTCAAGCTTGTGATGCTGGGATGGCTCGACAAGCTGCTGGGACTTGTGCTCTCTCTTCTTAAAGGCGGTCTTCTGATCGGTCTTCTCATCGTGCTTTTCAACACACTCAACACAAAGTTCGGATTCGTTCCACAAGAGACTCTGGACAGTTCCGTACTGTACCCGCCTTTCAAGGAAATCACCTATACGATTTTCCCTGCACTGAAGGACCTGCTGTTCAATTCCGCATCATAGCAAATGGCAAGAATAATACTTATCGAAACATCCACCTCCCTATGTTCCACCGCCATCCTTGAAGACGGCAAAATAGTCTCCAGAAGGGAGAACAGCGAAAGGATGCACTCTTCACTGACAGCCCCGTTCATCAAGGAAATGATGGACGAAAGGGGCATATCAGTAAAAGACTGCGACGCAGTTTGCGTAAGCATGGGACCGGGGTCTTACACCGGCCTCAGGGTCGGAGTCTCCACTGCCAAAGGCTTGTGTTTCGGAGCCGGAGTCCCTCTTTTGGCGGTAAGTTCGCTTGATGCTCTCGTAGGCGAGGCTCTTTCATCTCCCGAGACTATGACAGGAGTCGCTAAGATAGTGCCCATGATCGACGCCAGAAGAATGGAAGTGTACTGCTCCGTTTATGACAATGATGGAAACAGCCTCTCCCCCATCGAAAGCAAGATAATTGACGGAGACAGTTTCAGAGATATCCTGGACGAAGGGACAGTCCTCTTCATCGGGGACGGCGCGGACAAATGCCGCGGAATCATCGATCATCCCAACGCGAGATTCCTCCAATGCTGCCCTAGCGCATGGGGCATGGCCATACCGGCGACAAGGGAGTTCGAGAAAAAGAACTGGAGGGATGTCGCATACTTCGAGCCTTTCTATCTGAAAGAGTTCGTCACCACGGTCAGCAAGAAAAAACTGTTCTGAAAATGTCCGGCAGTATCATCAGCGAAAACACTCTTCAGAGTGTCATCTCCATCGTGAAAGAAGCGTCCTCGCTTATGGTGGGAAAAGGATATGAAGTGTTTGAAAAGGACGGGCTCGCGAACCTTGTAACATCTTCCGACATTGCCGTCCAGGAATTCCTGACCGGCAGACTCTCCGGGCTTCTTCCCGGAAGCGGATTCATATGCGAGGAGGAGGATTTCCACGACACATCGAAAGAACTGATCTGGATCATTGATCCGATTGACGGGACCGCTAATTATTCCAGGGGAATAGCCGACTGCTGCATCAGTGTGGCATTGGCCAGAAAAGACGAAGGCCCGGTCTTCGGAGTCGTCTACAGTCCCGCAAGAGGGGAATTGTATTCTGCGATAAAAGGAGGCGGAGCCTTTCTCAACGGTAAGCCCGTGCATGTTTCTGACAGGCCGTTCGAGAACGGGATTTTCTGCTGCGCCATGAGCACTTACAGGAAGGAGTTCGCAAAGACCTGTTCGGATATCATCTATGATGTGCATATGCAAAGCAATGACACCAGGCGTTGGGGCTCAGCCGCCATCGAGCTGTGCCTTCTCGCTTCCGGTTTCGTTGAACTGTATTTCGAAATGAGGCTTCAGCCCTGGGACTATGCAGCAGGAGCACTGATCCTTTCGGAAGCGGGCGGATGCATCGCAAGTTTCGACGGCAAGGCGCCTTCACTTTACGCCCCGTCCCTTGTTGTGGCAGCAAACACTCCGGGAAACCTTAAACGGCTGCAAGAAATCGTTCACGGCCATATGGACTCTCTCCCCTATTGATGCCATCCGGATCAACCTGTACAGAATGATCGCAGCCGCCCTTGAAGGACGGCTGCATCTGTATTATACCGGATAGAAATCTACTTGAGGTTGCTCTGCAGGAATCTCCTGAGGGAAGGTCCGTCGGTGACGGAAGTTTCGAGAGAAAGATTTCCGTCTACGAGGAAGAACACCATAGGTACCGAAGTCACATTGTAGAGAGCAACGGAAGGAGATGCTGATCCGAGTCCGTCACAGACATTCACCCAATCGATCTGCTGATTACGAAGGGTAGTCGCCCACAATGTCTTGTCAGTATCAAGAGATACGGCATATATCTCGAAGCCTTTAGGATGGAATTCCGAATAGATGGGCTTCAGGACCTCAAAGTTGAACATGTTCTGTCCGCTGACTTCAGAAGACCAGAAATACACCATGACCACCTTGGCGTCAATGTCACTGAGCTTGGAACGCTGTCCTTTGACATCAGGCAGTTCAATATCCACGTAAGCCTGCTCGTTGGCGTTAGAGATCCGGGAATTGAGTTCAAGCAGGTTCTGCCTCCTCTTGGTCTCATCGGCAAGTGCTTTCACGTATTTGGAGTCAGGGTAAACCGTCATCAGGGAGTCGCAGCAGTTCTTGAAATGAATCGCATCCGTTGACTGCCCGAAGACAGGGAGATTGTCACCCACCACCTGATTGAGCACCGGGATTACAGTGAGCGATTTGGGATTTGACATCACATACTGGACCCGGCTGCGGTAATAGGAGATGTACTGCTTGGTAAGATCACGCCTGACATCAGCAGCCTCTGGAGAATTGGGATCGAGATCATTGAGCTTGGCGGTCGTTGAGGCGAACTTGTTGCTGAACTCAGCCTCGTCCCTTTCCACTTCCATCAGCTTTTCGGTCTCGGGTGATCCTGTGACTGAATAATTGCCGAGGGTGTCAGTCTTGACTATCGCCTTTTCACCGTTCTGGAGAAGGAGTGAAGCGATCCTCGTGTCCCCATGGAACAGATATATGAACTCAGGCTGCCCCTTCTTCACGTCCACGACGTATTTGAAAGCGCCGTTCTTGTCCGTAGTCACGGTATCAAGCACATTGTATCTGCCCGCGTCCAGGAGAGTAACGACTATCTTGTCGTTGGGGTCATCTCCGACGACTCCGGTTATTCTGGCCCCGCGGGAGCATGAGAATACACTTGCGACGGCCATGAGAATGACCGCAGCTTTCAGTATTGTCCTTGTAGTTTTCATCTTGTATAGTGATCCGGGAAGATTATTTTCCGGATTCGAATGCTTTGTTGATCGACTCGGCTATCGCTGAGAACTCCTCTTGAGAGAGGGAAAGTTTCTCTTTCCTGAAATCCATGTCCCCTTCTGTCTGAAGAGGGACAAGATGGATATGGGTGTGAGGCACCTCAAGACCAAGGACGGCGACACCTACCCTCTTGCAAGGAACAGCCTCCTTGATTGCAGCCGCCACTTTCTTGGCGAAAGCGCAAAGGCCATGATAAGTGGGGTCATCAAGATTGAAGATGTAGTCTTCTTCCGTATTCTTGGGAATGACGAGGGTGTGCCCCTTTGCCAGGGGGTTAATATCCAGAAAAGCGTAGAATTCATCATTCTCCGCAACCTTATAGGAAGGAATCTCACCCTTCGCTATCCTTGTGAAAATCGTAGCCATATTACAGTGAAATGCCGAGAATCTCGAGTTTAAGGATACCCTGAGGGACTTTGGCCTCAACGACATCACCGACTGAATGGCCGAGAAGAGCCTTCGCAATCGGTGTAGTAGCCGCCATCTTCCCATGAGCAAGGTCAGCTTCAGTCTCTCCCACGATGGTATACTCCATGACCATCTTGTTAGCGAGATTCTTGAATTTGACTTTGTTCAGCATCTGGACTTTGTCAGTACTGAGCATGGAACCGTCAACGACCTTCGCGTTGGCTACCATGTTCTTGAGGTTCGCTATCTTCAGCTCAAGAAGTGCTTGGGCATCTCTTGCGGCGTCATATTCCGCATTTTCTGAAAGGTCGCCCTTCTCCCTGGCTTCGGCTATGGCGGCGGAAATCACAGGGCGCTGAGCGAGAGCGTCCGCTAAGTCTTTCTTTATCTTGTCCAGACCTTCCTGAGACATGTAATGAATATCTGCCATAATAACTCTATTGCTTACTGTTATCAGTATATGTGGTGTATTTCTTTTCCGGAATCAAGTATTAAAAATGAGTCCTGCCTTGACGGCAGAACCCTTAAATCTCCTTATTGTGCTGCAAATATACGAAAAAAAGGATTCAAACGGCACTCCGGTAACGAAAAGTCGTCAAAACTCGTCGTATTTCGGCTTCATTATCTCAGCATAGACTATCATCTTCTTGGGATCATCGATAATCTTGGTGCGGGGACTTTCCTTGGGAAGTGGCGAGCTCTGCTTAGAAGCCTCAGGTTGCGGCCGTACCTCAACTCGGGACTCATGTGTTCCGAAGGAACATATCCCTTCATCGTCCGGTGATGAAGAGGATGGAAGTTCTTCTTCCGACTGGACCTCGGGTGTACTGTCGCCGAAAATGTCCTCTCCGAATATCTTCTCAAGAATAGACCTCGTGATATCCTCCCCCGGATCCTTTTCTTGAGGTGACAGATCGCGTTCCGGCCATTTGACTTCCTCTTCGTCGACCTTGATAGGAGAAAAAGCTTCCTTTTTGTCCGGTATGTCAATTGCGGTGCCTGCAGAAGGGCGGGTAAAGCTCCTTGGAGGAGTAACTCTGCCCTGAGCTTTACGCTTCTTGGTCCTTTTCTCAAGAATCGGCAATCCGATTCCCAAGAAAATCAGGAATAACGTCCAAATAACACCGAAAAAATCAGAATCCATTCCTCAATAAGGCAGCTTGTGCTAACCTGTTGCAATATTAGGAATTATTCCGCAGAAAGACAATAATCCTTGTCCAGGGCAAGCTGATGGGCCAATTCTTCCAAAGACGAGAATTTAACCTCAGGCCGGATCCTGCGGATGAACTTCACCTCGATGTCAAGGCCGTATATATCCTCGTCAAAACCGAAGATATTGGTCTCAATCGTCAAAGCGAGGTTATTAGCAACGGTAGGCCTTACTCCGATATTGCACATACCGTTGTATTTCTGGCCCAAAACCTCTACCTCAACCACATATGCACCATTTCCGGGAACAAGTTTAAGGGGCTCGTAAAGTTGCATGTTGGCAGTCGGGAACCCGATTGTCCGTCCAAGACGGTTACCCGCAACGACAACCCCGAAAAGAGAATACCTGTACCCGAGCAAAGAAGCGGCGTCATCCACTTTCCCCTCAGTTATGAGGCTTCTGATGAGAGTGGAACTGATCGCTCTCTTCTCTTCTTTCCCTGAAGGCACGCTCACAGTACGGATGACGTCAAGGCCGACCTCTTCCGCCTTAGCCGCAATGGTGTCCGGAGAACCGGCATCCCTGCCCATACGGTTGTCATAACCGAGCAGTATCGCACTGCCCCCATACTTTCCTTTGACTACGTCCCTTAGATACTCTTCCGTGCTCAAGCGGCTGAATTCTCTTGTGAACCGGATCACCTCAACCCTGTCTACACCACAAGATTTCAGAAGGTCGACCTTCTCTTTAAGGGTAGTAAGAAGCCTGAGGTCACGGGCACCGTTCTGGAGTACGGTCCTCGGATGCGGCCAGAAGGTGAGCACAACGCTCTCCTCCCCCCGCCTCCTTGCTTCATCCACGAGGGTATCAATGACAAGACGGTGCCCAAGATGGACACCGTCAAAGAATCCGGTCGCTATTACAGCCATCTCACCAGTCCGAAGTCCTGCCTATGAGGCAGCTTGGGGTTCTTGGCGAAAATACGGGTCGCAACCTGGTACATTCCGGTCCTTTCGGGAAGGATGGATGTCTCATATTTGGCGACACCTCCATTGAACTCGACCACCTTGAAGTCACTCTTGTCACGGATATGCAGGTTGCCCTTGTTGTCCGTTGTACAGAAGAGCATCTCAACTCCGATGTCCTCGGGCTGAAGGTCTCCGATTCCGAGAACAACCTCGGAATGGACGAAGTTGTTGGGAGCAAGGTTGTACGATGCGTCTGGCTGAGTATAGGAGACGATCTCGATATGAGACCACTCACGGAGAACATGCTTCTTCCAAGCGGCGATTTCGCGGGCCTCCTTGTAGTCATCGGCAACCATTAACTGAGTCCTTTGAGACTGAGGGATGTAGTACTGGTTGCAGTAATCGGTGAGCATCCTGTTGGTGGTGAAGTTGCAAGCCACCTGTGCGATGGTGTTCTTGATGTATTCAATCCACTGTGAAGACCTTCCGGTACGGAAGTCGATGTCATAGTATGCCGGAGCGATGTCGTTCTCTATGATGTTATAGATGGTACCGGCATCAAGCTCATTCTGATACCTCTGGTCATCGTAAGTCCTCTCAAGAGGAAGAGCCCAACCGGCACCTTCCTTATAACCTTCGACCCACCATCCGTCAAGGACTGAGAAGTGCATGACACCGTTCATGGCAGCCTTCTCTCCTGAAGTTCCTGAAGCCTCCTGAGGACGGGTAGGGTTGTTCATCCACACATCGACACCCTGGACAAGCCTCTTTGCAAGAGTGATGTCATATCCGGGCACGAAGACGATCTTTCCGATGAAACGCTCTTCCTTGGAGATGTCGACAATCCTCTTGATAAGGTCCTGGCCTGCCTTGTCGGCGGGATGAGCCTTTCCGGCGAAAATGAACTGGACCGGGCGCTTGGGGTCGTTGACGATCGCATCAAGCCTGTCAAGGTCGCTGAACAGAAGGGTTGCCCTCTTGTATGTAGCGAACCTCCTCGCGAAACCTATTGTAAGGACATCATCACGAAGTGTGTTGGTGATGGTCATTATCTGGGCGGGAGAATAATGGCTTGAGAGTGCAGGATTGGAGAGACGCTCCTTGATTACGGAGATGAGGGTCTTCTTGAGAAGTTTGCGGGTGTTCCATACGACCTCGTCAGAAACACGGTAGATTCCTTCGAAGCACTTCTTGTCATAGTGATGGGTCTGGAATTCGGGACCGAAGACCTCCGCATGCACCTGCTTCCACTCCTTGGCGGCCCAAGTGGGATAATGTACACCGTTGGTGACATAGCTCACATGGAGTTCCTCAGGAAGGTAACCGGGATACATGTTGGAGAAAATGTTCTGGCTTACCTTTCCGTGAAGCATGGAAACTCCGTTCACATTCTGGGAGATGTTGGCGGCGAGAATACTCATTGAGAATTTCTCATGGACATCGCTTCCGTTGAGCTTGCCCAGGCCCATCATGGTCTCCCAATCGATCTTGAGTCTCTGGGGATAATGGCCTATGTATTTGCGGAGAAGACCTTCTTCGAATGCATCATGTCCTGCAGGGACGGGAGTATGGGTGGTGAACAGGGATGAAGCCCTGACGACTTCAAGAGCCTCGGGGAATGTAAGATCATCCTGCTCAATGTACTCGCGGAGCCTTTCAAGACCTATGAAAGCGGCGTGGCCTTCATTGCAGTGATATACCTGTGCGCCTATGCCCAGATGGCGGAGAGCCCTGATTCCTCCGACACCGAGGAGGAGCTCCTGTTTCAGACGGTTCTCCCAGTCTCCACCATAAAGGTGATGGGTCACCTGACGGTCTTCAGGAATGTTGGCCTCATAGTCTGTATCAAGCAGATAAAGGTCTGTCCTTCCGACTGCGACTTTCCATATCCTTGCAGTGATGTTTCTTCCGGGGAAAGCTACGCTTGTAGTCATCCAGTTGCCATCAGCGTCCATGACCGGAGAGGCAGGTATCTTCATGAAGTCCTGTGCATCATAGCGGGCGACCTGGTCTCCCTGGGCAGAAAGCACCTGAGTGAAATATCCGTATCTGTAAAGAAGACCTATGGCGACAAGATTCACGTTCATGTCGGAAGTCTCCTTCAGATAGTCACCGGCAAGAATACCGAGACCGCCGGAATATATCTTAAGTGAAGTTTCAAGACCGTACTCCATGCAGAAATATGCCACTGAAGGGTCTTTTCTTTCGCTCTTGAGAGCCATATAAGAGTCGAAGTCTTCCATGACGTCGCGAAGCTTGGCGAGGAAGTTCTTGTCCTTAGCAAGCTGGTTGAACCTCTTGATGCTGACAGTGTCAAGAAGCTGGAGGGGATTGTGTCCGGAATTATGCCATACGTCCGGGTCTACTGACTTGAACAGCGCTTTGGCGTTGTCGTTCCAGCACCACCAGAGGTTCTTGGAAAGGGTCTCAAGTCCGGAAAGCGCCTCGGGAAGATGTCTTGTCACCATGACGCTCTTCCATGAAGGGGCGTTGATTTCGATTTTTTCGTACTTCATTTGTTTCGTTTCTATTTTTTGGGGGAAGGCTCCGACCCTCTCGATAACCTTCTCGAGTGCGAGTGAATATGCTTCCTTGTAATATTGTATCTGATTTTCCCAGAGTGCTATGGAAGCGACTTCGCGGGCTGACTCCATATACTCCTTGCGCAGCTCTTTGTCAAGAGATGCGATTTCTTTGATCCTGGCGACAACTCCGTCGACCACTTCTGAGTAGTTCGAATCGGTTCGGTCGAGAACAGTGATTCCGGGATGTTTCTTCCCTTTGTAGTGTTCTCTGACCCACATTCCGAATCCCGCAAGACTGGTAGTGAGGGTAGGTACCCTGAACGCCAGAGCTTCAAGAGGGGTGTATCCCCAAGGTTCGTAATAAGAAGGGAAAAGGCCAAGGTCCATGCCGACAAGAAGGTCATAATACCTCATGTTGAAGATCCCGTCGTTCCCGTTGAGATATGAGGGTACGAAATAGACCTTGACATGGCTGGAAATGGAATTGACGAGACCGAGTTCACGGAAACGTCTCGTTATCTGGTCATACTCGGGATATTGGAGATAATGGGTAACCTGGGTAGTGTAATTTTCGTTGTCGTTCCCCGCCATCTTCGCGACAAGTGACTTGTCAGCTCCGTTATGGCCGGAAGGGATCATGATGAAGGCCTGTATACTCCTTCCGTCCCAACCTTCAGCGTCAAGTTTTCCAAGAGCGTCGATGAACGCATCGATACCCTTGTTGCGGTACTCATACCTTCCGCCGATAGCCACGAATATCGAATCCGGAGCCACAACCTCTCCGCTCATCGCTGATGCTACCTCCACAAGACGTGCCCTCGCTTCCTGCCTCTTGTCGGAGTATTCCTCATCACTGGCGGGGGTGAAACTGTTCTCGAATCCGTTAGGAGTGACGACGTCAATCTTGCGTCCGAGGAACTGCTGACACTCTTTAGCTGTGATTTCGCTGACAGTAGTGAAGACATCTGCGTACTCAGCTGATTTTTTCTCGAGCGAGTGGCGCGCCTCAACATTGAAATGCTTCGCGCTTTCATCACCGATGTACTGCTCCATGTTGTCATACAAAGGAAGGTTGTTGCCCGCAAGGCAACGTCCCACAACTGTTGCATGGGTAGTGAAAGTGGTAGCGACCGGTATCTCCACACTCTTCAGATAAAGAAGTCCTGCTCCTGTCTGCCACTCGTGGAACTGGGCGACGACCTTATGGGAAGCGGAGAGGTTGAACTTATAGAAGCTCTCTATCACCTTACCGGCAGCATATCCGAAGATGAGCGATTCCTTGTAATCCCAGTTACCTGTCAACGAATCTACACCGAAACGTTTCCAGTATTCGGTCATTATACGGTTCTGGTCAGGAAGGAAGTGTTTGTAGTCGACAAGTATCGATATGGGAGTTCCAGGCACGTTCCATCTACCGATACGGACTCTCAGCCCTTCTGTCGCCGCCTGGGTTTTCCAATTATGGTACAGTTGCGGATCTTCTATGAAATCCGGATTGCTCTCCGTATTCATCCACACATCCGGGCCGATGAGGATATGGTGTCTTTTGAGTTGGGACATGAGGTATAGTGATTTGGTCGCAATCACCGTGTAGATACCTCCCACTTTGTTGCAAACTTCCCAACTTACTTCAAAAAGATAGTCAGGATTGATAAGCTTTTTGGCCATTTGAATTTCTCTTTACACAATTGCCGGAAATCCGGACAGCTGAAGCAAGATACACTTTTTTAATAATTAAAGTTAATAATTAAAGAGTGTCCCTTTCAGGTGGTCCGTCATGTTTGCGGGAAACTGGACTTTCACGTCTGATTACCCGCCGTTCCGGTTCTGGAACTCCGCCGTGCGGTCAGGCACGACGGAATTTATAGTACCAGCACGCTATTTCTTCTTAGCGGCTGTCTTGGTTGCTGTCTTCTTGGCTGCCGGTTTGGCTGCGGCCTTTGCTGTAGCCTTGGCGGGAGCCTTTGCTGCTTTCTTTGCAGGGGCCTTCACTGCCTTCTTTTCGGCCTTAGGAGCCACTGAGGGCGCAAAGTTAGCATCTAAAACCGATATTTCATCATTGACCCTGATAATAAAGTCGCTTAAAACGTTCATATAATTGATGAACGCCTCATACGGTGTATCATAAGGGTTGAAATACTTGTGGACCTCGCCATCAGAGAAGAACTTGGTGCACATGTAGTAGAAATGGTCACTCTCCTGGAGATGTCCGAAATCATTCCACAATGTGACATCGTTGAGCAGAGAAAGTTTCTCATACTGCGCGTAGAGCTTGTTGAAAGCGTCCTGCTGGAGCTCGTTTCCGAGCCATGCGGTGACATCCCTCTCCTCATCTGCCCATGAAATGGTCTCAGGGACATCGATCTCAGCGACCGGTTTGTGCTTCTTGACGGTCTCAGTAGGAGTGTTGAATGCGAAAGTGCCGTCAGCGATGACAGCGTCAGGAAGGAAGGACATGAAGTCGAAGATTCCGGTCTGGGCGTTCTGGTGCTCACCGAAGGTCTCGTAATCCATGAAAAGGTTGATCACATCACCACCGTCCTTCACTGCAGCTTTCATCCAATCCACGAACTTCTCACCCGTGAGGTCATTACCTCCGAAACGGAAAGCGATATCGTCGCTCAGGCTGTAGTTGCGCAGAAGGAGACGGAGCTTGGGCTGGGTCTCGTCCTTGTATACGAAGTTGGGGCTCTTCCATCCCATGATATGGCGTGCGCCTTCAGTAAGCATAGTGGTGAATCCCATATCGTATACCTGCTCGCCGATCGAGTTGCTGTAGATGAGCTCAGTGTTACGGAAAGCCACGGGAGTTACACCGAAGTACTGCTCGATGGCGGTCTTGTGCTTCATCACCTGGTGTTTGAATTCAGCAGGAGAGATAAGGGAGGCGAGAGAGTGATAGTAGGTCTCGCTGAGGAATTCGACACAACCTGTGTCTGCAAGACGGCGGAAACTGTCGAGGACCTCGGGAGCGTAACGGTCGAACTGTTCGATAGCGGAACCGGAAATCGAGAACGCCACCTTGAAATCACCTTTATGCTTGTTGATCTGCTCAAGGAGAAGGGCGTTCATAGGAAGATAGCACTTCTGGGCTATCCTGCGGAGAATCGTCCTGTTGGCGAAGTCGTCATAGTAGTGGGAGTCCTTTCCGATATCGAAGAACCTGTATAATCTGAGTCTGGTAGGCTGATGAACCTGGAAATACAGACATATAGATTTCTTTGCCATAATATTATGCGTGATTATTTGTTGACAACTGATTCATAAACTTTCTTCATCTTGGCCGTGGCGTTGTTCCACTTGAGAGCGTTCACCTCGTCATATCCCATCTTGGCCGCGAAAGAGGCGAGAGCCGGATACTGGAGAAGAGCATAAATCTGGTCAGCCATAGCATCGACATCCCAGAAATCCACCTTGAACGCATAACGCAGGACTTCCGCCGCACCGCTCTGCTTGGAGATGACAGAAGGGACATTGGTCCTCATCGCCTCAAGCGGAGAGATACCGAACGGTTCACTCACTGACGGCATCACATAAACGTCCGAGAGGGCGAACATCTTCTGGACATCGGCTCCACGGAGGAATCCCGTGAAATGGAACCTGTCGGATATCCCCAGACGGGCGACGTGACGGATGGAGCGGTTCATCATATCTCCGCTGCCCGCCATCACGAAACGGACGTTCTTTGTCCTCTTGAGGACTTTGGCTGCGGCCTCAATGAAGTACTCGGGTCCTTTCTGGAAGGTGATACGGCCAAGGAAGGTGACGACTTTGTCCTTTACTCCCCTTTCGACCTGGATATTGTCCCTGCCGCTGAAGTCAACGGCGTTGTGGACTGTTATCACCTTGGAAGGATCGATACCGTACTTGGTTATGACGATATTACGGGTAAGGTCGCTGACGGTTATAACCCTGTCGGCAGCCTCCATGCCCCTCTTTTCGATAGCGTACACTCTAGTGTCGATATTATCGGCGCTTCCGCGGTCGAAAGAAGTCGCATGAACGTGTATGACAAGAGGTTTTCCGGTCATCCTCTTGGCAGCGATACCCGCATAATAAGTAAGCCAGTCGTGTGCATGAATCACGTCGAACTCATCCTTGTGCTGAAGGGCGATGGTTCCACCCACCATGGCGTAACGTGCGACTTCCTCCATGAGGTTCGCACCGTACTTGCCGGAGAATTTGAACTTCTGACCGTACTGTACCCTGAAGTCCTTTACCTGACGACGGCGTTCGTCTTCGACCAGGTCATGGAATTCAGTGGGATCAAGATAAGGGACCATATTAGTCCCGATATGGACGAACTGGACCTTGTCCAAAAACTCGTCCACGTCAAGTGTTGAGCTTATCGCTACAGGGACATCACTAGCGTTGATGATGGTAGCTGCGCTCTGATCCTCGTCTCCCGAGGCTGAAGGCATCACGAAAAGTGTCTCCACGCCGTTGTAGGCAAGGCCCTTGACAATTCCGTAGCAGGCGGTACCCAGACCTCCTGCGATATGGGGAGGAAACTCCCATCCGAACATCAATACCTTCATATGCTATTCCTCCGAATATTTTTCCATCAGATGATCTATCGTGAGGAGTGCTGCGGTGCTCATCGCTGAAGAAATCGCACCGTGAGGCTCGTGAGGCGGGTCTCCGTCATAGAGCTCCGAGAACGCTCCGACACCGTGCTTGCTGAGGTCCTCCTTGAAGAATCCCTCGCACAACCATTCAGCCCTCTTGTAGAAGGAGGCTCCCCTGAGTGCGAACGAAACTGAAATGTAAGGAAGCAGGAGGTATGTCCATGCGCATCCCTGATGGTATGCAAGGTCACGGTCCGTCTGGGTGCCCTCGTATACTCCCCGGTATTTCACGTCGCGAGGTGATAGGGTCCTGATTCCCCTCTTTGTGAGAAGTTCCTTGTCAACAACGGAAAGAATGCTTCCGGCCGCTTCATCATCTACGGGGCAATAAGGTACCCAAAGTGCGTAAAGCTGATTGGGACGCACATCCAGGTTCTGGCCGTTGTTGTCAACATAATCAGCGAGATAACCTTTTTCCTCGTTCCAGAACATAGGCTGATAATTCTGAGCACAAAGGTCGCGAACCGGCATCCATTCTTTGATGAACTCGCTTCTGATTGATTTGTATTTCTGCTCCATCTCAATGGCGAAGCAGAGGGCGTTGTACCAGAATGCATTGGTCTCCACCTGGTATCCAGCCCTTTCTGTTACGGGATATCCGTCAATGTAGGCGTTCATCCATGTAAGCGCAGTGCGGTCATACTGCGCCCAAAGCAGTCCGTTCGGCTGGAGGGCAACCTCCTTCCTCTGGCCGGGAGCATAACTCTTTATGATGCCCTTGACCGTGTCACCGTACTTCCTCCATACCTTTCTGGCATCAGCGCCGAACTCGATATAGGTCTGAAGGACTGCGGGGAGGGTAAGGGGCGCTTCAATCTGGGTCGTCCTGCGGAACAGCCTTTCCTGATTGTCTTCAATAAGGTTGTCGAGAATCTCCTCGAATTCTGCGGTGTCCCCGTTGGCGTAAAGGGTCAGGCCGGGAAGCGACATGAGCGTCTCCCTGAGAAGACCTGTATACAGCCACGTGAATCCTGCGGTAATCTGCTTGCGTCCATTGAGGTTCCTCTTCAGGAGGTCAGCGCAATGGACGAGCTGGTCATGGTAGTTGTCAATCTCACCCATAGCCTCAATGGCGTCCGAGAATTTCTTTGCCATCGTCCTGGGGGCGACTTCTTTGGTGGAAGCCGAGAAGATCACAGAATCTCCAGGAGCGAGAGTGATGGTGAAACTTCCGGGGACGAAGAGGTCCTCTTTGCACTCGAAACCACGTCTGGCTTCGTCAGAAAGAGTAATTCCGTTGTACCAGTAAGGTGCGCTCTTGAAGGAAGCTTTCGCCGAACTCATCTGAAGATTGAGATCGGGGAATCCCGGATACATCTTGTAGCTTACACCATTGCGGATTTCCTTGCCTTCGGTATCAGCCTCAGGATTCTGCTTGGTGAGGCTGTGGACGTTACGGAAAGCCAGGAACGGTTTGAGATTCAGCTCGACCTTGGACGGGGCGTCCTTGAGCTCGAACTTGATCATCACCTGATCGGTGTCCGGTGAGAGGAGAATGGTCTTCACGAAAATGATGCCTCCTACCTTGTAGACGATTTCAGGAACCGGGTCGGCTCCGAAGTCCACAATGTACTTGTGTCCCCTCGGCTCATAGATGTCACCGTAGCGATGGATTCCCAGATTGAACTGTTTCCCATTAACTATAAGGCTTTCATCAAGAGACGAAAGGAGGAGATACTGACCACCTCCGAAATTCTCGACAGGAACAGCCAGCAGACCATGATAACGCCTGGTATTGCAGGTCACAATGGAAGTGTTGCAATACGCTCCTGTCTTGTTCGCGCAGATGATTTCCCTCTTAAGCGAATAGGACAGGTTGACTAACTCGTGTTTGTTAAACTTTAAAAAAGCCATATAAAAATGAAGTTAGGCAAGTGCCACTTGCTCTGTTTATTCACACACTAAAAGCGACCGGCTTTTCCTTTTTCAAGGAAGGGCTCAGTCCTTCTTTTCAAGTACTAAGGCGCAGCGGCTGGGAAGATACAGATAAAGCGTATCGTCGAAGTCCTGGTTGCCGTTGGGGCACTTGCCGGGGATCGCAGAATGCCTCTCACCGCTTTTTACCCTCGAGAAACCGTTGAAGCGTTCCTCGTCCGAATCAAGAATGACTTCCCATTCTCCTCCCGGAGCACTGAAACCATAGTCCGCAAATGATTCAGTAGGGTTGAAATTGAATGCAAAGATATAACTTTTGCGTTTGAATATCAATATTTTCTTCTGTTCGTCGGCAGTTAAAACGATTGGCCTTTCCGATAAAACGTTTTCTTTCCGGAAAAGTCCAATGATCTCTCTTTCAAAGTTCTGGAGATACTTGTACCGGAGATAATCCGGCTCCGCCAAAGACCACTGCCTGCGGGCGTATTTGTGCGACCATCCGTTCCCTTCTCTGGGGAAGTCTATCCACTCAGGATGTCCGAATTCATTGCCCATGAAAGTGAGGTATCCGTTTCCTGCGGTAGCCAAAGTGACCAGCCTTATCATCTTATGAAGGGCGATGCCCCTGTCGACGATTGGAGACCTCGATATGGTGTTCATGGAGGTGTACATCTCCTTGTCCATAAGACGGAAGATGATGGTCTTGTCCCCAACCAGAGCCTGGTCATGGCACTCGGCATAGCTTATCGTCTTTTCATCCGCACGCTTGTTGGTGAGTTCGTACCATATCTCACCGGGGCTCCACTGGTCGTCGGACTTCTCTTTTATCCACTTGATCCAATGGTCGGCGATGCCCATCGCCATCCTGAAGTCAAACCCTACTCCACCATCCTCGAAAGGAGCCGCAAGACCAGCCATTCCACTGACATCTTCAGCGATGGTGAAAGCGTCGGGATTAATCTCCCTGACCAGCATGTTCGCAAGAGCGAGATAGTCTATAGCGTTCTCATCGACACCGTCGTTGAAATAGTTGTCATATCCTACGAAGTCCTTTCCGAGTCCATGGTCCCAATAAAGCATTGAGGTGACTCCGTCAAAACGGAACCCGTCCATATGGTACTCTTCCATCCAGTATTTGCAGTTCGACAGAAGGAAGTATTTGGTCTCGTCCTTGCCGTAGTCGAAGCATCTGGAGCCCCAGGCGGGATGATGTCCTTGGGGGCCGGGGTAGAAATACAGGTCTTCCCTGCCATCGAAGCGGCTCAGGCCTTCATTCTCGTTGCTCACGCTGTGCGAATGGACTATATCCATCACCACTGCTATGCCCATTCCGTGGGCATCATCCACAAGGGCCTTGAACTCCTCCGGAGTACCGAACCTTGAGGAGAGTGCGTAGAAATTCGAAACCTGGTATCCGAAGGATCCGTAATACGGATGCTCTTGGAGGGCCATTATCTGGAGAGTGTCGTACCCCATGTCGGCGACATGAGGGAGGACATCTTTGCGGAACTCTTCGAAAGTCGCGACTTTCTCCTTCTCTGAAGACATCCCGATATGGCATTCATAGATGAGAGGATGGGGTCGTGGACCGGGAGAAGAGTTTTTCCACTGGTACTTCTCCTTGGGGTCCCATACCTGAGCACAGAAGACTTTCGTCACAGGATCCTGGACCGCACGTGTAGTGTAAGCCGGAAGCCTTTCTCCGCCTCCTCCGGGCCATTCGATATAAATTTTGTAAAGTTCACCGTGGTTGAGGAACATGGCGGGGAGCTTTATCTCCCAATTGCCCATAGGCAGAGGCTTGAGTTCATATGCGGTCGTCCTCTTCCAGTTGTTGAACTCTCCGACAAGATACATCCTGTTTGCGTTCGGAGCCCACTCGCGGAACACCCAAGACCCGTCATCACAACGATGAAGACCGTAGTAAAGGTGGTTGTTTATCGCAGCGGACAAAGTGCCTTTCCCGGTAATTTTCTTCTTAAGCGCCAGAATCCGTTCATGTCTGAGATCGATCTTTTCCTTGAACGGCTTGAGATACTCGTCCGTATCGTAAATCATGTGCAGCGGCTTCTCCGCTTTCTTCTTATCTTCCATGATCAAAATTTTGGTTTGGTTTCAATGATGGTTGGGGAATCAGAACGGATTCTCTTCATCGTCCTGTTCCGCACTCTTGTCTATTGCTTCCCTGACGGAGCGGAGATAATCCCGGCACTGCTTTATCAGTTCCTTTGACCGGGAGACAAGCGCCCCGATGTCATCGAGGCTCGTCCGGGGGTCCTCGACCTTCTTACGGATTTCTTCGAGCTCGCTCATGGCAAGCGAATAGTCGAACTTCTCTTCCATATGATATTCGTTTTTGTTTCTTATGCAGTAATGTTTTCCGCCTCTTGTGAAGGCTTGTCCGAAGTGAGGGTCACTTTCTGGACGATGCAATCCAGCTTGCCGTCTTCCATCCAGACCGAAATGCTGTCTCCGGGACGGCGGTCCTTCACCGTGGAGAACCTGACTCCTTTAGAATCAGCAACAAGCGATTTGCCTGTAGTTATCATGTTCCTCGGATCAGTCGCTGATATCTTCATTTCAACGAAGCGCAGTTCCGCTTCAGCTGACTCCAGACGACGTAACAAGGCATTCTTAAGGAACGTGGCGATATTGTCCAGGCCGCTTTCAGAGCGGTGAACGGCATTCGAATAACCTGCCCGGATCCTTTCTTGAAGTGACTCCATCCTGCTGAAAGCGAGGCTCACGCGTTCCTTGGCTCCGGAAAAGACAGAAACGGACAGATTCATCATCCTTGATTCCTCACCCATGAGACGTGACTTCACAGCATGCGCGATCTTCTGGTTTGTGGTCTCAAGAGATGTCTCAAGAGAAGACAACCGGGTCGACAAAGCTTTCATTATGGAAGTCTCGAGGTCAGATATCCTCATATCCTCAGCCACGGTGGAATCGATGAAAAGGTCGGCAAGGGCCGTAGGGGTCTTGACTGCCTTGAATGCGACCATGTCGGCTACATGGTTGTCCCTTTCGTGACCGATAGCCGTAAAGACAGGAATGTCCATCAAAGCAATCGCCTTGGAAAGGGCATAGTCATCAAAACAACTCAAATCGAGTTCAGAACCTCCTCCCCTAAGAATAAGAACGGCATCGTAGGCGACTGATGATGAAGAGATTGTCCTTAGTGCACTGATGATTGAAGAAGGAGCGCCATCACCTTGCATCTGAGCCTCATAGAGGACCACTTTGTAAACGAACCCCCATTGGTTCTCTTTCAGGTGCTTTGTGAAATCACCGAGCCCTGCGGC